>Ga0105105_10000272_pt1 | contig 24062 bp, 23 predicted proteins | sample PPLLaktember2015_4_FD_79108 | JGI IMG/M metagenome (GOLD analysis project Ga0105105, IMG submission 79108) | Freshwater sediment microbial communities from Prairie Pothole Lake near Jamestown, North Dakota, USA - PPLs Lake P8 Core (1) Depth... | ecosystem: Environmental > Aquatic > Freshwater >...
AAAACGATTATTTTACATTATTTGATTTTTCAGCAAAATATGATCCGGTTCCAACAATGTTGACACAAAATCATGTAAATGTTATTGAAGGATTTATGGGACAGACAACAATGTTTAGAAAAAATCTCATAAAGAATTCTGTAATTGTTATGGCAGAACGACAGGGAACAGATCAGGTTAGATATATTCACGGAAATTTTGGAAGGGGAACGTTCACTTTTTACGGTGGTCACGATCCCGAAGATTACCAGCACGCAGTTGGTGATCCACCGACAGAATTAAGTTTGCATAAAAATTCTCCGGGATACAGATTAATACTAAACAACATTTTATTTCCCGCAGCCACTAAAAAGAAACAGAAAACGTAATAGAGTTTGTTGTTGGTAAGGGGTAGTTTGTAGTAAAAACACAAAGGAAGTTATGAAAACAATAAAAATCAAAAACAGTAATAAAGAAATTACGATTGGTAAAATCGTTTGTGTTGGCAGAAATTATGCTGAGCACGTTCACGAGCTTGGAAATGTAATTCACGAAAAGCCGGTTGTGTTTTTAAAAACCGTTTCATCAGTGATCTATTCGGGTGATGAAATTGTTTATCCATCATTCTCGAATGATATGCACTACGAAACTGAATTAGTTTTATTGATTGGTGAAGATATTAAAGATGCTGATTCTGAAACCGCTGAACGGGCAATTGCCGGATATGGAATCGGACTTGATATGACTCTACGTGATGTTCAATCAAGTTTGAAAAAGAAAGGACATCCATGGACAATTGCAAAATGCTTTGATACATCCACAGTGCTTTCTGAGTTTGTCGAAAAATTTTCACACCTGCTTACTCTTGATGAAACTATTTCATTAAAAATTAATGGTGAGTACAGACAAAAAGATCAATTAAATAAAATGCTTCTCAAACCTGTTGAGATTGTTCAATACATTTCATCATTAATGAAACTTGAAGCCGGCGATTTGATTTTCACTGGAACTCCCAAAGGTGTTAGTAAAGTTGTCAGTGGTGATAAACTTGAAGCAGAGCTTGAAGAAATAGTAAAGATTGAGTGTAATGTTCGTTAGTATGATGGTCATTGCGAATCCCGTTTTGGGGGATAAAGCAATCTGTTCAGTATTAGATTGCTTTGTCGATGACTCCTCGCAATGACATATAAAAGTAAGTTACTTATTCAATCCCGCCAAAGCTTTTCTTATAAGTTCTTCCAATGAAAAGTTTGCATTTTCAGAAAGTAAATCGCGCACAACTTTTTCAGCAAGTTGTCTTTGGTAACCAAGAGTTGCCAATGCAGAGATTGCTTCATCCTTTGCTGATGTTATTTTAATTGATCCATCTGCTTTTATTGCATCAACTTTGTTTCTTAATTCAAGTACAACGCGTTCAGCCGTTTTTCTTCCAATTCCTGGAATAGCAATTAAACGGGAAACATTACCATTTGCAATTGCATCTTTCAAATCATCAACAGAAATTCCGGATAATATTCCCAAACTTACTTTCGGACCAATTCCACTAATAGAGATTAACAACTCAAACATTTCTTTTTCAGATTGAGTAAAAAATCCAAATAAAGTAATTGAATCTTCCTTAACGCTTGTATGAATGAAAAGTGAAACAATATCTTTATCAGAAATCTTTTCAAAAGTGCTGATAGAAATATTTACTAAGTAACCAACTCCATTTACATCAAGTATAATTTGTGTTGGTTTGGATGAAATTAATTTTCCTGTGAGATATCCAATCATAATTTATCCTATAACCCTTTCCGGATAAGCCTCAATAAAAGATTTCCAATCCTTTGTTTTCTTTACTGGAGTTTTCATTCTGAAAGCATGGCAAAGTGCGATTGCAAGTGCATCACTTTCATCCGCCTTAATTTTTTCTGATTTAATATTCAATAACGTTTTTATCATAAATGAAACTTGTTCTTTACTGGCGGCGCCTTTACCAACAACAGATTTTTTTACTTCACGTGGAGAATACTCGCTGGCAGGAACACTATTGTGCAGTGCGCATAGAATTGAAACCCCGCGGGCATAACCAATCTTCATTGCCGACTGGACATTCTTTCCATAGAAAGCCGTTTCAATTGCAAATTCATCCGGTTTATATTTTTTGATGATTTTACTTATTTCGCTGTAGATAATTTCGAGTCGCTGAGGAATTTGTTCATTTGCTGGAAGATTAATTGATCCGCCAGCCACTCTTATGAAGTTATTGTTTATACATTTAATAACTCCGTATCCGGTAATTCTTGTACCAGGATCTATGCCCAAAATGATCATAGAAATATTTTAAGTTGTTTTAAAAATAGATTCCCACTTACGTGGGAATGACAATAAAAATATGAAAATAAAATATCAGAAATTATTCAACAATATCAGCATTTGAGAAAACGTTTTGAACATCATCAAGATCTTCAAGCGATTCAATCAATTTAACAACTTTTTCAGCATCTTCGCCCTTTACTTCAATCAAGTTTTTTGCAATCCATTGAAGAGAGGCGTTTTCGACCGTGAATTTTTTATCAACTAAAGTTCTCCTAACAGTTTCAAAAGATTCAATAGTAGTTGCGACTTCAAAATAATCTTCTTCTGTAGTAAGATCATCTGCACCTGCATCTAAAACGATTTCCATTACATCATCTTCTTTTTTACCTTCTGCGGGCAGAGTAATAATTCCTTTCCTATCAAACATCCAGGCAACAGAGCCTGTTTCACCCATACCTGCACCATTTTTACTAAAAAGATGTCTAACTTCTGCAACTGTTCTGTTCTTATTATCCGTAGCCACTTCTACAACGACCGCAATACCAGCCGGGCCATAGCCTTCATAAGTAAGTTCGTGATAAATTACACCTTCAAGTTCCCCGGTTGCTTTTTTGATTGCACGTTCAATATTATCCATTGGCATATTCTGAGCTTTAGCATTATCAACAGCTAACCGTAATCTAGGATTTCCATTTATATCACCACCGGCTCGGGCAGCAATGGTGATCTCTTTAATAAGTTTTGTGAAAATCTTTCCTCTTTTAGAATCAAGTACTGCTTTTTTTCGTTTAATCGTTGCCCATTTTGAGTGACCGGACATTACTAATTCTCCTGAATTTCTTTTTGGTTTAGTCTTAAATCTTTTAATCTAAGTTGCGGATAAGTTCTCCCATCTCTAACTGTTTTATCAATGGTAAAGACTATGTCAACTTTTAATTTTTTATCTGACAGCAAATCTAAATATTCACGCATATTAAAGCCAATGGTATCAAAAATCTTGTCGTTTCCATTTTGCTTAAAACAAGCAACAAGATGCTTGTTGCCAACCAATCTTGGAGTGTTAAAAATATCGACACCTTCTGAAAGAAATACCGGACGCATATTCTCCGGACCGAAAGGAGCAAACTGGTCAAGTATTCTTAAAAATTTTGGTGTGATATCTGAAAGTTTGATTTTGGCATCAATAATAATTTCAGGAAAAAGATCATCACTGGTAATCGTTTCTTTAACTATCTGGTTAAATTTGTCTTTAAACTCCTGAAACTTATCAAGCTCTACTGCTAAACCGGCTGCTGCCTGATGTCCGCCAAAATGAATTAACATGTCGCCGCATTTTTGTAATGCTTCATATATATTAAAATTAGTTATGCTCCTGGCAGATCCCTTTGCGATACCATCAATCGTAGTTAACATAATTGTTGGTCTATAGTATTTTTCGACCAAACGTGATGCAACTATACCAATTACTCCCGGATGCCATTCTTCCTGATGAAGAACGATAGCAAGATCATTTTCAAGATCAATAGAACTTTCTACTAGCTGAAGTGCATTATCAAAAGTATCAACATCAATTTTTCTACGCTCATAATTTTCTGTTTCAAGAACTTTAGCGAGTTTAAGTGCTTCATCTTTGCTATCAGTAATTAATAATTCAACAGCTCTTTTTGCATCACCTAATCTGCCAACTGCATTAATTCTTGGTGCAATATTAAAAACAATTTGACCGGAATTTAGATTTCCTGGTTGAAGGCTGCTGCTTTCTATCAAGGCAAGAATGCCTGGCCTGGGATTGCTATTAATACTATCCAATCCTACTCTAACCAAAACTCTGTTTTCATCAGTAAGAGCAACAATGTCAGCAGCGCCCGCAAGAGCTACCAAATCAAGATACTTTAATGGCATTTCACGTTTGCCGATTTTTTCTGCAACTCCTTGTGCAAGTTTAAATGCTACACCGGCACCGGAAAGGTATTTGAATGGATATGGGCATTCTGGTTTTAGTGGATCTAATACTGCCAGCGCAGGCGGCAGTTCATCTTTGGGCTGATGATGATCGCAAATAATTACATCCAGTCCTAATTTATTTGCATAAGCGGTTTCTTCAATTGCGGTAATGCCGCAATCAACCGTAATTAAAAGTCTGGCACTGGTAGAAGATTTTATTGCATCTATACTTTCCCTAGATAAACCATAACCCTCTGTTAATCTTTGTGGAATGTAGAAATCAACATTTGCTCCGAGTTCTTTAAGGAACATATATAAAAGTGCTGTAGAGCAGGTGCCATCAACATCGTAATCACCAAAAATACAAATTGGTTGATTTTCGGTAAGAGCAAGAATTACTCTTTTGCATGCGGCTTCCATTCCGTGCATAAGATAGGGATCATGCAAAGATTCTAAAGATGGCCTGAAGAAAAATTTTGCTTCTGCAAAAGATTTAATATCTCTAAGTAAAAGTAGCTTTGCCAAATTATCTGAAATATTCAGTGAATCAGCAAGTGATTTTAAGGAATCGGAATCTTCAACTTCTCTGATTTTCCAACGTTTCTGTAACATAGGAGGTCTAACTATATTTTCTAAGAACAAATCTAATATCTCAATCCTGTAAGCCGAATTCTGTAACCCCGATAAATCGGGGCGGCAATTATTTGTCTTGTTCTGTTGTTACCAACAGACTTAAGCGGTCTACCCGAAAATCCTATCTGCAATTAAGCAATAATTCAAAGCGAACAACTTTGCCCCGATAAATCGGGGAGACTTTCTTACTTGACCTTGCTTCAGGTGTGGTTTGCCATGCACTCAACATTACTATTGAGACGGTGAGCTCTTACCTCGCCTTTTCACCTTTTCCCTGAAAATAAATTCAAGGTAGTCTATTTTCTGTTGCACTGTCAGTCGATAATAGATTTCTCCATTAGCTCCCGGGTGTTACCCGGCACCTTGTTCTATGAAGTTCGGACTTTCCTCCCCCGACAAGTCGAGGGCAATTGCCCGGATTGAGTTATTAGATTATGTCTTTAATAATAAGTTGACACGGTGTATCAACTTTGCCAATTACTGTAATAATTTTGCGTATAATTTATATAAACACTTAACAAATCTGTGAGAAGGAATATACAAAATTAAGTTGTTGGATTCAGTAAAACACCCTAAACAAAATTAAGACGCTTCAACCTCATCTGCAATCTCTTGTGAAATAAGAATCCTGCCACAATACTCGCAAGTAAAAATTCTGGCATTTCTTCTAATTTCTAATTGTCTTTGTGAAGGTACAATATTATGACAACCAGAGCACGCCGATCTTCTAATAGTTGCAACTGCTTTGCCTCTTTTGGCTTTTCTGATTCTCATATAAACCGAAAGATCCGGTTTTTTTACCTGTTCTTCGTTCTTCTTTCTCTCTGAAAGAAGGACGGCTTCTTCGTTTTCATTTGCTTTAATAATTTCTTTAAGATCGGCTTCTCTTTCTTTCAGTTCATTTTCAAGCTCTACTAATTTTGGTTTTACCTCTTCAATTTGTTCAGATAAACTTTTACTTAAATCAGCTAGAACGTTGTTTTCAGTTTCTAATTTTAGTATCTGCACATCAGAGTGATCAATTTCTTTTGTAAGAGCATCATACTCTTTGTTATTTCTAACCTGGTAAAGTTGGGCTTTAAATTTTTTCTGACTCTCTTTTAATTTTTCAACTTCTTCCTCATTCTGTGCTCTTTTTTCAACAGATTCCTTTTGAGCTACTTCTTTTTCAGAAATTTCAGTTTTTAGCGAATTGATACTGCTTTCCAAAGAACTAACCATATTCGGTAAATCTCCTCGCAGTTCTTCAAGTTTATCAAGTTGATCGTCAACAAGTTGCAATTGGTACAGTACTTTTAATCTATTATACAATTTTTTCTGGCTCCTTAATTATTATAAAAAACAACTGGGTTTGTAGAACCCAAATACTTATAAACTTTTGTTTTGTCTGTTATAGATTTTTCTAATTTTCTTTTTACTTTATCTAAAATTGGAATTTCGGTTTCATAATGCCCGGCATCAATTAAAAGGATATTTTTTTCTGCGTCCTGGAAAGTATGATATTTTACATCTGCAGTTACAAATGCATCCGCATTGTTTTGCATTGCCTTATCAAGCAAATCGCTTCCTGATCCTCCGCAAACCGCAACTTTTTTAATTTTAGATTTAGATCCATGAGTGAATCGTAAATTTTTTGTCTTTAAAGATTTAGAAATAAGATTTAAAAATTCTTTTTCTGACAATTCTTTTTCCAATTCACCAATCACACCCATCCCATAATTAACATTTTCATTGGCAAGAGGATAAACATCAAATGCAACTTCTTCATATGGATGAACTTTTTTCATCGCTGCAATTACTTTATTCAAATCAAAAGAATTAACAAGAACTTCTATCTTTACTTCTTCAACTTTCTCAATTTTTCCTTTTACACCCAATCTTGGATTTGATTTTTCTAATCCTTTAAATGTTCCAATTCCGGAAGATCTAAAGCTGCAATTACTGTATTCACCAATTATTCCAGCTCCTGCATTATGCATTGCGTCTGCAACTTCATTTGAGTGGGTAAGCGGAACAAATACAAAAAGTTTATTTTGATTAGATGATAGATTAACTAAGAATTTTTGATTTGCGAGTTTGAGTTTTTTAGCGAGTTGAAAACTTACGCCGTCTTTTGTAAAGTCTAAATTTGTATGTGCAGAATAAAGTGTAATATCTTTTTTAATAAGTTTTTCTATTATTCTTGATATTTTATCTTTTTCAGTATCAAGCTTTTTTAAGGATCGAAAGAGAAGCGGATGATGGCTGATTATCAGATTACAGTTTTTAAGACTTGCATCATGAACAACTTTTTCATCAACATCCAAACATAGTAAAATGTTTTTAACTTCTCGGCGCAATGATCCAATTTGCAAACCAACATTGTCTTTTTCCCAGGCGATTGATTTTGGTGCCCAGTCTTCAATTATTTTAATGATCCTATCACATCTCATAATATCAAAAAAAAATGCACCCTACTTTTCTATTGGGTGCATTCTTATAAACTTTTGGTTTTCGCATTTTGACTGATGAGGTCAGTCTTTGCAAGAAACTTTAATTTTTTCGGGTCTTTTCTTCTCATATTTGGTGTATAAATATAATTCTATCCGAGAAAATAAACAATTTTTGTTTGCTTTAAATCAATGCTCAACCCACTTGCCATCTTCCCGAATAATATCAATTAACTCATCCACAGCATTTTTTGCTGGAATATTACGCCGGATAATATTTTTTTCACGATATAAAGTAATTTTATCAACGCCCGATCCAACATAACCATAATCTGCATCGGCCATTTCCCCGGGTCCGTTAACAATACAACCCATAATTGCAATTTTTACACCTTTAAGATGTTCCGTTCGTTTGCGGATCATTTCTGTGGTTTCCTGCAAGTCAAATAAAGTCCTTCCGCAGGAAGGACAAGCAATATACTCGGTCTTGGATATTCTTTGTCGTGCTGCCTGAAGAATATTAAATAAAAGTCTGTTAACAACTTTTTCTTTAGTCTCAGATTTTTTGATAAAGCTTTTGACGTAAGTGCCGGATTTTTCTGATTCACTATTTAAACCATCTACAGATAACCAAACACCATCACCAAAGCCATCAATCAATAATGAACCTAAATCCGTTGATGAATAAATTTGTAAATCTTCAAAAGTAATTTGGGAGTAATTTCTTTTAATAATAACTGGATTTCTAATTTCTTTTTCGATTAGTTCAAAAAATACTCTACGCTGTTCTGCCATTCCATGAAGATTTTCTGTTTCAAGGATCAACACAACAGTTTTGTCATTTTTAATCTTAGTAATTATTTCTTCAGATAAATCATCAATGCTAATCTTAACAAAATTTAATTCGCCGGATTTTTTGGCTGCATTTAGAAATTCTTTTGCTAAAAAGATTGGATAGCTATTGTAATTGTTTTTTAAATTATTCCAAATTTCAAAGTCATAAATTGCATTTAACCCATTTGGACAATCAAATGGTAAAACATTTTTTCCAAGATAAATCAAATCAGCAGCAATGTCAGAAAGATTCCATTTATCAGTTGGTTCATCATAAGTATAACCAATATCAATCAAATTTTTTTGCGAAGTAATTTTCCTATTCGAATAATCTGCCACAACTCTTGGAACATTATTACCACCGATTGATAAAACTTCTAATGTTTTTCTTCTGTTATAAACAAATGGATCGATTGGCGATTCATCAATTTCTTTAATTGTTTTATGATTTTCTCTTCCTTTGTACCGATTAGCAATAGCAATCGCAACCGGAGCTTCAAACTCAGGATCTTCAGTTAATGAAACACGAATTGTATCGCCAATTCCATCTTCAAGCAAAGCACCAATACCAAGTGCGGATTTTATTCTTCCATCTTCACCGCCACCAGCTTCGGTTACGCCAAGATGAAGTGGATAATTCATTCCTTCAACTTCCATTTTGTTTATTAGTAATCTATAAGCTTGCACCATAACCTGCGGATTACTTGCTTTCATCGATAAAACTATGCTGTGATAATTTTCATCTTCACAAATTCTTAGAAACTCCAACGCTGATTCTACCATTCCAAGTGGAGTATCGCCATATCGACTCATAATCCTATCTGATAACGAACCATGATTTGTTCCGATTCGCATTGCAGTACCGTACTCTTTGCAAATCTTTACAAGTGGAGTAAATTTTTCTCTAATTCTATCCAATTCTTCCTGATATTCAGCATCAGTGTATTCAATCAAATCAAATTTTTTCTTATCAACATAATTTCCCGGATTAACACGAACTTTTTCAACAATTCGTGCCGCCATTTCTGCAGCATTTGGAGTGAAATGAATATCCGCAATAAGTGGAACATTATATCCGCGAATTTTTAATTCTTTTTTTATTGCTTCAAGATTTTTCGCTTCATTAATACTTGGAGCGGTTATTCTAACATACTCGCAGCCAGCTTCAACCATTCTTATTGTTTGTTCAACGGTTGCAATTGTGTTCATAGTATCGGTTGTTGTCATCGATTGAATGCGGATTGGGTTATTTCCGCCAAGCGGAATATTACCAATAAAAACTTCTCTAGTTTTATATCGCGAGTATTGGGTTAAGCTGTTACAGTATTTTTTTATTTGATTAATGTTGGTTTGCATATTCTTTTTTATGTTTTTTAGTGCTTTTGTGTTTTCGTGGCTAAAGAAGTTGCCACTAAAACTCTAAAACACCAAATGTCACTAATTAAGTTCAGTATCTTTTATCAAATATAAAAATATTTATCTCCAGACCGAAAGACTTAAATTACTGAATCTTAATCTTATTATATTTCGGATATGCGAATCCCTGAATCGAAAATAGAAGAAATACGCAATTCAATAAGTATTGTAGATGTAATTTCTGAATATGTGCAGCTAAGAAAGCGCGGAAAAAACTATATTGGTTTATGTCCGTTCCATTCTGAAAAAACTCCGTCCTTTACAGTAACTGAAGAAAAACAAATTTTTCATTGTTTTGGTTGTCACGCAGGTGGTAATGTTTTTAAGTTTTTGATGGATTACAAAAAAATATCTTTTGTTGAATCTATACAGGAAATAGCTGAGCAGCAGGGAATAGAAATTAGTTACGATGATGAGGGATTTAATGAGAAGCAATCCGAGCAGGAAATTCTCTATGATATAAACACAGAAGTTGCGAGATATTTTTCAAATAATCTTTTACACGATGCCGAAGGTGAGATCGCAAGAAATTATTTTCAAAAACGTAATCTTAAAGTTCAAACAATGCGCGCTTTTGGATTGGGCTATGCTCACAACGGATGGGAAAATCTTGTAAACTTTCTTAAAGAAAAAAATATTGATCTCGAAAAAGCCCTTCAGCTTGGTTTGATTGGACGCAACAACGATGGAAGAGTCTTTGATAAACAGGCTGGGCGAATAATTTTTCCAATATTTTCTCCAAATGGAAGAGTTGTTGCATTTGCGGGAAGAAAGCTTCGCGAAGATGATTCGGGTGGAAAATATATTAACTCTCCGGAATCAATTATCTACATTAAAGGCAGAATTCTTTACGGACTTTCGCACGCAAAAGATGATATTAGAAAAATAGATAAAGCGATTATTGTTGAAGGTTATATGGATTTGATTTCGCTTTATCAAGCTGGGGTTAAAAATGTTGTTGCAGTTTCCGGAACAGCATTAACTGATGATCAGGCTCAGTTACTTTCTCGTTATACAAAAAATGTTGTTCTATTATTTGATGCCGATGCAGCAGGTATTAAGGCATCGATGCGAAGTATTGAAATTTTATTGAAGCGGGATTTTGATGTGAAGATTTCTACTTTACCCAAAGGCGAAGATCCTGATTCTTATGTTACAAAGTTTGGTAAAGATTCTTTTGATGAAATTATAAAAAGGGCAGAAAATTTTCTTGAGTATCAAACCGCATACTATGAAACACAAGGAATGTTTGATGATCCAACAAAAATGGCTGAAGCAATTCGTGATCTTGTAAAACCTATTGCTTTAGTTGATGATGAATTGAAAAGAAATCTTTTAATACGAAACATTGGTAGAAAATTTAATCTGCGCGAAAAGTTAATTGAAACAGAGCTGGACAAAGCACTCGATTTTCAGAAGAAACAAAATCGGTTACAATCTCAACGAATATTTAAGAAAGAAGAAGCGCAGCAGGAAAGTTTAATCCCAGAAGAAAAGATAAACATACCACCGCATTTTTATAATGCTGAACGAGAGCTTATAAGATTGTTGTTTGAAAATAATGAAGAGATAATCGGGCTAATAACTTATAACATCCACGAAGAAGATATTCTTGTTGATATCCACAGAAAGATTTTTGAGAAAGTTTATTTTGAATATGAAAATCGCGGTAGCTTAAATCCTGGTGATTTAATTTCTTTATACGATGATGATGTTCAATCATATTTACGAGAACTTACGATTGAAAAATATTCACTCAGCAATAACTGGGAAGACTTGAATCCATCTATAACTCAGGAAATGATAACAAAAAAATATTCTGTTGATTTAATCGTAAACTACAAACAAATGCATATTGATTTGCAAATAAATGCAAATGTTAGGTCGCAGGAAAATGCAGATAATGAAGAAAGATTACTCGAGTTGATGAAAGAAAAACACGAATTAGAAAGACAAAAAAAATCAGTTCGTGAAGAACTTGAAAAGCAATAAAATTTTTAATTGAAATGAATTACCGACAAGCCAAACACGGAAAACTAATGATAGAAATCTTACCCGATAAGTGTGATTTCTGTGGCTGCTGTGTTGGTGTTTGCCCTGAAGATGCAATTGAACTAAAAGAAGCAGAGATTTTTATTATAGATGAACGATGTACTAATTGTGCTAAGTGTGTGTGGTCTTGCCCGATTGAAGTAATTAAGTTTAATAAAAATGGAGTTCTTGAAAAGTAGGCAATAGACAATATGCAGTAGGCAATGAGAAAATGAATTTAACATTTAAAGATTTAACTGTTTATAAAAAAGCTTTTGAATTGGCGATGCAGATTTTTGAAGTATCAAAGAACTTTCCAAAGGAAGAAAAGTATTCTTTAACTGATCAGATAAGAAGATCATCCAGATCTGTTTGTTCTTCAATTGCTGAAGCTTATAGAAAGCGAAGATATGAGGCTCACTTTATCTCAAAGACCTCAGATGCAGATATGGAAAATTCTGAAACTCAGGTCTGGTTAGATTTCGCTTATGAATGTAAATATATTGATAAAGCTGTTTTAGAAGATTTAGTAAATCGTTCTCAAGAAGTTGGCAGAATGTTAAACCATATGATCGAAAACCCTGGAAACTATTTAAGAAATGCAGATAAAATGTAAATGTGTCACATCTTGCCTACTGAATATTGTCTATTGCATACTCGCTTGTTTAACTGTATGCATATAATAAAACTATAGAATTAATGAAAACAAATTACGAAATAATAATAGTCGGAGCTGGACCAGCAGGTAGTATGGCTGCGCGGTTTGCTGCAGAGCAGGGCGTTTCTGTTTTGATGCTTGAGAAAGATCGTGATGTTGGTTATCCTGTTAGATGCGGTGAGGCAATCAGCAAAGCCGGAGTTGAGGAATTTATACCGAGTGATGATAAATGGATTGCTGCAAAGATCAGCAAATTTTCTTTTAACGCTCCCGATGGTAGTGAAGCAATTATAGATTTTGGAGATGCGGGTTATGTTCTCGAGCGAAGAATTTTTGATTACGAACTCGCAAGAACTGCTGCAGAAGCCGGAGCAGAAATTTTAACTCGAGCTTACGTAAATGGATTGTTGTTTAATGATGGAAAAGTTTCTGGAGTAAAATACGAGCTTAACGGCGAGCAGAAAGAAGTAACTGCAAAAGTTGTAATTGCTGCGGATGGAGTTGAGTCGCGTGTTGGACGCTGGGCTGGGCTTGAAACATATATTGATTTTCGTGATATGGAAAGTGCTGTGCAAATTACCGCCGCAAACATTCCTGTTGATCAGAACACACTTTACTTTTACTTTGGTAAAGATGTTGCACCAAATGGTTACTTCTGGGTTTTTCCTAAAGGACACAACAAAGCAAACATAGGGCTTGGTGTTAGCGGATTGATTGGGAAGAAAAAATCTGCACAATCTTTTCTTGATGATTTTATGAACAAGCATTATCCCAATGCGCCCGTGCTTACAAAAATAGCTGGCGGAGTTCCTTGCTCGATAACACTTGATAAAATTTCTGGTCCCGGAATAATGTTAGTTGGTGATGCTGCACGACAGGTTAATCCATTAAGCGGCGGCGGAATTGCAAGCGGAATGATTGGCGGAAAGATTGCAGGGACAATTGCAGGTGAAGCAGTAAAGCAAAATAAGCTTTATCATATCTTAACATATGATAAAGCATGGTACGATAGACTTGGAAAACGTCATGAAACATTTAACAGAATTAAAGAAGGCATTTATAATTTTTCTGATGACAAGTTTAACAGCATTGCACATTCAATTCTAAAAATTCCAATCGAAAAAAGAACACTCGGCAAAGTGTTCACAACTGCGTTGATGAATAATCCATCTTTGCTTGTTGATATTGCAAAAGTGTTTGTGGTTTAGCAAATAGTTTTTGATTGACATTGCAAATCTTGTTTCTTACTTTGTAACCACACATTTATAAGGGGTTCTAATGAGAACTATAATATTTGTTTTATTATGTGTTTTAACTTTTATCTCATCTCAGTTTTCTCAAACACAACTTTTAAAAGTTGGTAATGCCACAGGATTTGGTGAGGGTTGGAGTCAATCATTTTTAGATATTACAGTTGATAAAGTAACAATTAATGGGAAGGAATATCTAAAAAGAAAATTAGGATGGTTTGATCCTCTTGCTGAGTATACAATATCGTATGAAAGAATAGAAGGTGATTCAGCATACTATGTTTTATCTTCGACGAATACAGACTCGCTAGCATTCAATTTCAATTGGCCGGTTGGAACAGTAACTTATAGTAATAATGTAGGTAATACTACTATCTATGAAAAAAAAATTGATAGCATAGAGTATTCTTCTATATTAATTCCACAGGATACGCTTTATCATATTATTCTTTATTCAATCAATGTTGCAACAGGTGATACCAATAATTGTTGGGGTGCTTATTGTCATACTATCCATTCCAAAAAACTTGGTAAAACCGATTATGGAATATTCTGCTATTTACAGGGCGCTAAAATAGATGGTGTTAGATATGGAGATATTATGCGGTATCCTGAAGAAATAATTTTTTCTGAAGACAGCATTTATATCCCAACTCTTAGTGATACTGGTTCTGTAAAAATTATCAATACTTCAGAAGTTCCAGTAAGAATTGATTCAATTAATTCTGTTGGGGCATTTTATGGTTACCGTGGGTTCTTAAGCAAACCTGGTTTTGAATATCCATTTTATTTGTTCCAAACCTTGCCAAGTCCTCAATGGAATGATACTGTTGGAATAATAATTCCACCACACGATTCCATAAATATTTCTTTTTACGAAGTTGATTTATGTCCAATATGTGATTATGAAGTTCAAGAATACTTTAAAGATACTTTACGATTTGTTTTTACTTTTATGGATGGAAATATTTATTCATTCAGCAAATCAATTCCAATAAGTGGAGAAGGGCATCCATCAGATGTAGATGAAGACGAAATTTTGCCAAATGAATTTGTACTGCATCAAAATTACCCAAACCCTTTTAATCCAAGTACAAAAATCAGTTGGCAGTCTCCAGTAATTGGTTGGCAAACATTAAAAGTTTATGATATACTGGGTAATCAAGTTGCTACACTTGTTAATGAGTATAGAGATGCCGGAAATTATGAAACCGAATTTAGTGCAGATAAAATCTCTAGCGGAGTTTATTATTATCAGCTAAGAACTGGCGATTTCATTCAAACTAAAAATATGATTTATTTAAAATAATTTTATAAGGGGTTCTTATGAGAACAATATTTTTCTCTTTTATCATTCTTTTTTCTTCACTTGCTCAATTAAATGCCCAGGAGGGTTGGTCCTGGCTAAATCCTACTCCACAAGGTAACTATTTGTTAGATGTTTATTTATTTAATGAAGATTCATTAGTGATATTTGGAGATTGGGGAACAACACTGAGAACAACTAACAATGGGCTGTCTTGGGATATAAAATATTTACAATCAGGCATAGGTCCCTTTAGATCAGTGGATTTTATTAATAATTCTCTGGGTTATGGAGTTGGTTTTTACGGGTCAATGTACAAAACCACTGATGGAGGATTCAACTGGACATATCATAATAATTTTAATTACTGGTTGTGGTCAATAAAATTTGTTGACGATCAAAATGGTTTTGTTTGTGGTTACAAAAAAAAAATATTAAAGACTACCGATATCGGGGTGACTTGGATTCAAAAATATACGGCTTGGGATGGAGATTTTCTGGATATGGCATTTATAAATCCTGATACCGGGTGGGTAGTTGGTTCATTGGGCGCGATATGCAAAACAACAGACGCTGGAGAGACTTGGCTTACTATACCAAGTAATGTCAGTAATAACTTATACTCAATTGATTTTACAAATTATCCAAATGGTATTATTACAGGAAATCAGGGGATTATTCTAGTTACAACAAATGGAGGATTAAATTGGCAACCCCGAAGCAGTGGAATAATTTCAATTATTTATTCGGTCACTTTTTTGGGAAACAATGAATATATTGCCGTGGGAAATTCAGGTTACATTTTAAAGACAACCGATAATGGGTACAATTGGACGGTGATAAAAAAAGAATCTTCAATCCCTCTATACAAAGTAAAATCAGTAAATAATAAAGTTTGGGTAGTTGGAGATAACGGCACCATTTTATATTCAACTGACAAAGGGTTAACGTGGGGTAGAATAGGTACATCAATCACATTTGAAACATTAAATGGGTTAGATGTTATTAATGGAAATAATTTGTTTGCAGTAGGAGGAAATGGAGTTGTAATAAATTCTTTAAACAGGGGAATTGACTGGATAATTCAAAACAGTAATACTAAAAACGAGTTACGAGATGTAAAATTTATAGACCAAAATAGTGGTTGGGCTGTCGGTGATAGTGGTACAGTAATAAAGACATCTAATGGAGGAGTAAATTGGACTACTTCTAATATACCAGTTTCTAAAAACTTAGAATCAGTAGATTTTTTTGATCAGGACCATGGAGTGACCGTAGGAAATGGTGGTGCTCTATTTATTACATCCAATGGCGGTACAACTTGGATTAATCGGACTACTGGTGGATATATATTTTATGATGTAAATATTTTAAATAATAGCAATTGCTGGGCATCAGGGTGGGATGGTATTTCAAATAAAATTTTTTATACATCTGATCGTGGATATAATTGGCATTTAATCGGCAGTATTTCTGGAAACGCGATTTTTGATTTGTTTTTCATAAATGAATTGGTTGGATTAGGTGCAGGAATGAATGGGATTTGGAAAACAACTAATGGGGGTGTTTCTTGGGTACACAAAGGTGGTACTGAAGATATGTATAGCATTAATTTTATTGATAATCTTTACGGATGGGCAGTCGGACAATATGGTGAGATTTTACGAACCACAAATGGAGGAGATCAATGGTTTGAACAAATTTATGAGAGGGTTACACCTTATAATTTAAATTCTGCTTACTTTATTGATCGGTTAGAAGGATTTGCTGTAGGTTCTAACGGGACAATCATCAAAACTGATAATGGATCTCCAACTCCTGTTGAGCTGGTTTTGTTTGAAGGGATCGAACGGAATAAAACCATTTTATTAAACTGGATTACAGCCACAGAATTAAATAATAATGGTTTCGAGATTCAAAGAAAATTTGCTGAAAGTCAGTTTGTGACAATCGGTTTTGTGAAGGGAGGGGGAACCACCACAAATCAAAGAGAATATTCATTTATTGATAAAGAATTAGTTGATGGGAAATATTTTTACAGATTAAAGCAAATAGATTTTAACGGAAGCTTTGAGTACTCTGATGTTGTAGAGGTTGAAATTGCACCATCAAAATTTTCACTAAACCAAAACTACCCAAACCCGTTTAATCCAAGTACAAAAATAAGTTGGCAGTCACCAGTAGGCAGTTGGCAAACTTTAAAAGTTTTTGATGTGCTTGGTAATGAAGTTGCAACTCTTGTTAATGAATATAGAGATGCCGGAAAATATGAAACAGAATTCAATGCAGAAAAACTTTCAAGCGGGGTTTACTATTATCAGTTAAGAGCTGGCGATCCTTCGACAAGCTCAGGACAGGGCTTTGTTGAGACCAAGAAGATGATTTATTTAAAATAGTTCCAACTGTATCAAGAGTTGATAATTTTTATTAAGCGGAAGATATTTTATCGATTAGCTTAAGAAAATATTTTCTTATTCTGCGACTTTGAAGGTTGTAAAAAGTGTTTTTCAAGGTTGCATCAATTTGGGGTAAGGCGATTTTTTTTGTAACATAAAACGGCTACATAAATGAATATTAAAATTGCTTTGAAAGATTTAGTGATATACCTTCGCCTTCATAAAAGGGATTGAATGAACCGACACCTTGTCCGTTTGAAATATGCATTCGCCTTAATCCTAAATTAAAACTGTAATTATCACCTACAGAAAAAGTAATTGTTCCTCCCAGGCGAAATATGAAATTATAAATATCTCCTCGAGGAGGAAAAGATTTATTGTATAAAATAATTCCTCCAAGTGCATCAACGGAAAAGGAAAAGTAACCAAAAGTAAGCGGCTGAAGACGAAATAAAATTATAGGCCCAATCCCCATTGCTGAAGTTTCATATTGTTCTTCTTTAAGTAATTTGTTTACCATTATAGTGTTACCCCAGGCATGCGTAATAGTAGCTCCGGCAAATATTTGTAAACCAATCAGAGGTATAAATTCTTTACCTATAAGTCCGTTTAAATTTATTGCTTTAATTTGCCTATTCCAGTGTGAGGGAGAATAATATTCTAAACCGATCTCTAAAAAATTATTGGTGGGTTCTACTCTTGCAAGATTACTTTCTATCCTAGTTTCCTGAGCATAAAACTTACTTGGAAAAATAAATATGAATACTACGGTGGCTAGCATCATTAGATAAAAATAGAATTTATCACTCAAGTAACGACCTTTATAAAAGATTCAAAGCAAAACTATGATTCTTTTTTAGCGGGGACAAACAGATTGGATTTAAGAATTATAAGTTTCTTTAAATTCTACCGACAAAAATTATTCTATATTATATTTCCCCAATCCGCTTTTGGTTTACCAAGCCAAACCCAGGCAATTAAATCAACCATTGCCGGCTCACCGCCAAGCTCACGAAAACGAGTGTTGATTTGTCCGCGATGATAGGTGCTATGTGAAGCAACTTGCATCATTGTTTCTTCAAGTCTTGCGGGAACAACTTTCTGTTTTGTTTTTCTTTCAACAAAAACAGACCACGGAATTAGTATTACTCTATCTTTTTCATCAGACTTTGGTGAGAAAATAAATTCATCCAACTTTTGCTGATAATCAAATCCCCATTTTGCAATTGATTTAAGATCAGAAAACTCTTCCGGTTTTGGTATGTCCAAGGGTAGTTCATTCCATAAAAAGTAAAACGCATATTGTACCTGGTGTAAATGATATAAAAGTTTTTTAATTTTTTTATCATTTTCTGCAGCTTCAAACACTAATACTTTTTTCCACACTTCTGCATCTGCCCATTGCATATGCTGAAGCAACAACGATTTATTTTCTGAGTTTGCCATAACACACTCCTTTATTTTTTCACATACTTCCAGTTATGGGATTTGCCTTTAGACATCCACTCAATTGCAGCATTATAAATGTATAAATCTATTCGTGGATCTTTTTTTGACATATATCCCTTTCTATTTAATCCACTTTTGTAATTCGATCATATTTCCTTCAGGATCTTTTACATAACACCATGTTACTTTCTTTCCATCAGATCTTTTTAAAGTAATTATTTCACCAACCTTCTTCCCACTATTTGCAATAACTCTTTTATATTGTTTACGAACGTCGTTTACTTCAAAAGCAATATGAGTAATTCCGGGTGTGTTTACTTTTCTGTTTTGTTTTGGAAGTGATGGTTTATATGAAAATATTTCCAATGTTGGTCCGGATTTATTGAAACCGGGTAACCTTAAGTGAATACCGCTTAATGTTGTTTGGTTTATTTTAACAGCGGAATCCAATTCTTTGCCTGTGTAATGTCTGATAGGTGGAATGATTTTACAATCAAAAACATTTATATAAAAATCTGCAAGCTTTCGCCAATTTTTTGCAACGATGTTTGTATGAACATATTTAATTTTTAAAGGCATTATTATTCTCCGTTACTGAAGTTATGCGAAATCACAAAAACTCCCTTTCATAACAGCGAAAGCTGGTATCTACAACTCTAAAATAAACGAAAAAATGGATTCCCACTTTCGTGGGAATGACATAATATAGCTTGATTTATGAAACAGCTTCTATTGAAACTATTTTTTAATGTAACTCAGATCAGGTCTTCTGTTTCCGTATTTGTTTTTGATATCTACTAAATGCGGAGCCATTTTATTCCAAAGCGCAGTTGCCTCAGCCTCCATTAAAGCATTATCTTCTTTTTGAGCCGTATAAAAATCGGCACCATCCTTAAAATACTCGGTTAGAACAATCATGTCATTATCAAGTCCCAATTCCACTAACCAAATACTGTAACCGTTGTTAATGTTTTTACTCTCATAGAGTTTCTTCCATTCCTTCAATACTTCCATCACTTCTTTACGTTTCTCTAATTTATAATGAAAATACATCCAATGAATAAAAGGTGATTCATCCCTCGTTAGTCGTGGTTTCTTGGGAACATAAGAATAATCAGCAGACCATCTAATCACATAATCTTTGTGAGTTACGATACTGCTTTCATTTTCTACAAGAAACTTTGACCACTTGTCTTTCCCTGCTTTTTCAACAGCGGAACCAAAAACACTCTGAAACTTATCTATATCTGCATAATTATTAATTGGAATAAGATATAAGTAATGTGCATCATCTTGCTGTGATGCTCTAACATAAGGAAGATCAAGTCCGCCTTCTGTCATCATCTCGACCCAATCTTTAGATGTTGATTCGTACTGATCCCACATATCAACTCTTGCAACTTCTTCACGAACCATATATAACTGGTCTTTCATTTCCTGTGAAAAAGATGGTGGGGCGATTAGAAACAGTCCGCAAAGCAACAGAAAAGAAAACATACTAAGTTTGAGCATAGAGCCTCCTTGTAATAATTGGTTATAATTTATATGACACTAAATCGGAAAAGTGTTTTGTGTTAATTAAAAGCTATCAAATGAAACTATTAGTTGCAAGAAGAATAATATTTATCAATATCAGCAGTTGTTACTGTTCAGCTATTTGTTCCGTACTAAACAATCACCGATTATTATTTGCACTATAATTATATGAACAATCCTAACCAGTACCTTCTCTAAATAAGCAAATCACTTCTATAAATTATATTCAAGGGAGATAACTTGAAAAAAGAATCAATCACACTTAGAATCGTTCTCATTTCTGCAATCATAGTAATTCTTCTTATTCCGCTTTATATGATTCAATCATTAATTGAAGAACGACAAACCTATAGAAATGAAGCTGTTAAAGAAGTAAGCAAGGGCTGGGCAGATAATCAGCTTATTTCGGGTCCTGTATTGTCTGTCGTCTGTTCACAAGAGAACATAGACAAGGGTGGAAAAATTTTTACGAAAAGAACAAAAACCCATCTCCTTCCCGAAACGCTTAACTATGATGTAGAATTAATTCCGGAAAAAAGATATAGAGGTATATACGAGGTAATATTGTATCGTGCTAAGATTAAAATGGATGGTGTATTTAACACAGCAGAATTAAATAAAGCTATATTTGATAAAAAGCTTGATGAATCGTTTGTATCATTTAACCTAAGTGATTTAAGAGGAATGCAGAAAGATTCGCATTTAAAATGGAATGAATCTGATCATAATCTTATTGCAGGATTATTATCTCACAATGTTTTAAATAATGGATTTCATTCATTAGTTCCGATTAGTGGAAATAACAATCAATATAAATTTGAAATTGAATTGCTTATAAACGGATTAGACAATCTTGAGTTTCTTCCAATCGGGAAAACAACAGATGTAAAAGTAAAATCAAGCTGGAATAATCCAAGTTTTGCCGGGGCATATCTTCCAACATCCAGAAAAGTTACTGAGGCAGGATTTACAGCAAACTGGACTGTTAATTATTTTAACAGAGCGTTTCCCCAAATATGGAATGAAAATGCTTACCAAATATTTCCCTCTGCATTTGGCGTAAAGCTGCTTGTGCCTGTAGATGAATATCAAAAAACAATGCGCACTTCTAAATATGGATTAATGATAATCGTTTTAACTTTCTTAAGTTTTTTTATGATTGAGTTGTTTGGCAAGAAAGTAATTCACCCTATTCAATATCTTTTAATCGGTTTAGCTTTAATTATATTTTATTCTTTACTGTTGGCTATATCAGAGTATCTGTCGTTCGATTTATCATATTTAATTTCGGCAATGCTGGTAATTCTGTTAATTAGCTTTTATGTAATTAGTGTTTATAAAAGTACAAGAATCGGAAGTATTATTTTTGCTGCGCTAACTGTATTCTATGGTCTTATGTACACAATACTTCAACTGCAGGATTATTCTTTACTTATTGGCAACATAGCGCTATTCGCATTGTTGGCTGCTGTAATGTTTTTTACAAGAAAGATTAATTGGTTTGATGTGCTTAATCCAAAAGCAAATTAATGTTTAGTACAAAGGCGATTCACTGAATCGCCTTTTGTTTAAACTTTCTTATTATAAAAACTAACTCCCTCCTCTTTAAGTTTTTCTATCCACAATTCTTCAAGTTCGTTTAGTTCTACAGTAATTTCTTTTTCGGTTTCGTTTTTTAATTCGATCTCATCAAGAATCTTTACTTCAAAATTATCTTTGCCGTGTTTTTTGTAATCATCAATCAAATCCTGGTAAGGAAAACTTCCCATTTGTAAAGTAAACTCGAATCTTCTTATAACTGCCGGCAGGTTTTTGCTTGTACCGATGTACATTTTGTTATCAGCTTTGTTATATATACAATAAATTCCAGCTGGTTGTTTTTGCTGTTTGTAATCTTTTGATATTTGTTTTTTATCAAGCATTAAACTGTTGAATGATTATTAGGGTTTTATTAACCAAAACTTATGATAATTTAATTTCATAAATCAATAAAAACACATTTAAGAAAAATAGAATTATGATGCATTGTGTCTCAAAATTACTTGATCTTGGTTTTATAAATTCTGCTTAGTCCGTTATCATATTTGCTCACTTTATTTAAAAAACCCTGCACAGAGCTAAAAGTTTTTTCAGGATCATTTACACTTGTCCTTTTGCTGGTAAAGTATAAATTATTATTTGTATCAACAAATGGACAGTAATCCATTTTCTCCGAGTTGATTTCCCGTCCAAGATTTTTTGCTTTAGTCCATGTTGAGTCAGATATTTTATAACTGATATACAAATCGCCGCTTCCAAAACCATCTTCTCTTTGATAAGCAGTATAAATAATATAAGATTCATCAGGGGCGATAAAAGCATTAAACTCATAACCATCTGTGTTTATTGAATCACTTAATGAAACCGGTTCCAAATATTTTCCACCTTTCCAATGGCTCACAAAAATATCATCCCTGCCTTTTGTTGCTCGCTGATTACTTGTAAAATAGAAATTATTACTGTTTGCTATTGATGGATAAAACTCATCTTTATCAGAATTGACTGGTGCACCAAGATTTATTGGATTTGACCAATCTGTGCTTTTATTTTTTCGTTCAACAAACCAAATATCAAAATCTTTAATTTTATTCTCTGCATCAATCATCGGTCTGTTCGAAGCAAAATATAATTTTAATCCATCGGATGAAAGAAGGGGTTCAATATCAAAATACTTTCCTGAAAATTTAACAATCTCCGGTTCCATCCATGTATCATTTGTTTTTTTTGCAAATGCAATAAAAGATACTTCATCAGCATAGCTTTGAACAGAAAAATAAATTTCATCTCCTTCTGATGAAATTGCAATATCCCTAACGTTGGGAAATTGAGAAAATATTTGCGGCAGAAATGGCTCAACAGATTTTTCTTGTGAAAAAGTCATTGAAGAAAATAAAACAAGAAGAGCTGTTGGTATAAGTAGTTTCATAATAATCAGTCCAATATTGATTTTGATTGTATTTCGTTTGAAATATAAATAAGTGGTAAACCATCATCAACAAAAAAGCCGCAGATAAATTACTGCGGCTTTAAGTTTTAATTGAAAAATAATTTCTTATTTTTTCTTCAAGACTGCTTTCATTACAGTGTCCTTGCTAATTGGTTTTGTACAGAAGAACCAATCGTAACACTTAACGTCTTTTTCTTTTCCATCCATTCTGTCTTTTGCTGTTCCGCAAGAACCGGCAGGAGGAACGATTACATCGTCTCCCGGTCTCCAATCAGCAGGCGTTGCAATACCAAATTCATCTGCTGTTTGTAATGCAACTATAACTCTATAAAGTTCATCAAAATTTCTTCCCAAACTAAGCGGATAATAAATTATAGTTCTTATTATACCCTTGGGATCGATAAAGAAAACTGCGCGTACTGCTTTTGTTGTGCTTTCACCAGGCTGAAGCATTCCATATGTTTTAGCAACATTCATTGTAATGTCTTCTATTAAAGGAAAAGTAACTTCAATATTTTTCATTCCCTTATATTCAATTTTTTCTTTAATGGTTCTTAACCATGCAATGTGACTGTAAAGTCCATCAACTGAAAGACCAACAAGTTTAGTGTTGGCTTCTTCAAATTGTTTTTCCATTGAAGCAAAAGTCATAAACTCAGATGTACACACAGGTGTAAAATCTGCGGGATGACTAAATAGGATTACCCATTTACCGGAATAATCTTCAGGAAAGTTTATATCTCCCTGTGTAGTTACAGCTTTGAATGAAGGTGCTTTATCACCAATGCGTGGCATTGAGACAGGTGCGTTTTGAACTGCTTGTTCCATTTAATTCTCCTTAGAATTAATAATTAATTTTGTTGTTTATCTGATGTAAATAAATAGCATTGGATTCTAAACTCTTTACAATTCAC
>Ga0105105_10000273_pt1 | contig 23989 bp, 18 predicted proteins | sample PPLLaktember2015_4_FD_79108 | JGI IMG/M metagenome (GOLD analysis project Ga0105105, IMG submission 79108) | Freshwater sediment microbial communities from Prairie Pothole Lake near Jamestown, North Dakota, USA - PPLs Lake P8 Core (1) Depth... | ecosystem: Environmental > Aquatic > Freshwater >...
GGTGTCCGGTCTGCACGCGGGCTACGGCCACGTGCCCGTGCTGCACGGCATCTCGCTCACGCTGCGCGAAGGCGAGGCGATCGGCATCGTCGGCCACAACGGCATGGGCAAGAGCACCCTGCTCAAGTGCATCATGGGACTGCTCCCCGCGCGGGGCGGTCGCATCGCGCTCGACGGCACCGACGTCACCCGGGCGCCGGCGCATGCGCGCAGCCGCCTGGGCATGGGCTACGTCCCGCAGGGGCGGGGCATCCTGCCGGGTCTCACCGCCCTCGAGAATCTGCGACTGGCCTGGTCCGCCGACACCGGCGAGACCGAGCAGCAGTCGCTCGAGCGGGTGCTCGAACTGTTCCCCCGCCTGCGACGCCTGCTCGACCGCAAGGGCGGTGCGCTGTCGGGCGGCGAGCAGCAGCTGCTGGCGCTCGCGCGCGCGCTGATGCCCCAGCCCTGGCTGCTGCTGCTCGACGAGCCGTCGGAAGGCATCCAGCCGTCGATCGTGCAGGAGATCGGCGTGACCCTGGCCGCGCTGCGCGACAGCGGCGCGCTGACCATCGTCATCGTCGAGCAGAACCTCGATCTCGTTCTCGACGTCGCCGAGCGCGTGCTGGTGCTCGAGCGCGGGCGTGTCGCGCAGTCGCTCGACGGCGCCGCGCTGCGCGGTCCGGCGGTGGGCGAGCTGCTCGGACTCGGTGCGGCCCGGATGACGACCCGGGGCGCCGGGCACGGGCCGGGCGCGGGCGTCGCGTCCGGTGCCCCGCGCACGCCGAAGGGCAGCGGCGATCCGATGCCCGCCGGCGAGATGCCCCGAGGGCCTGGCCCGGCCGCCCAGCGCTGGAACGGCGCCGGTCGTGGCGACGACGCCCGCCGCGGTCGTGCAGCCTCGTCGGGTCCCGCACCGGCCCAGGCCGCGCCGCCGCCGCGCTTCGATGCCCCCACGGCCGCCTCCGCATCCGTGCCCCCGACCACCCCGCGCGCGGCCGCCTCCGCGCGACCGACCTCCGCCGCCTCCGCGGCACCCAACCCGACGCGCGCCGCCGCGACCCCGGGGGAGACCATGACGTCCGTCAAGCGCCCGACGCTCGAGCAGCTGAAGTCCATCGTCTCGGACCTGCACATGAGCATGTCCGACCGCGAGGTCGGCGAGTACCTCGAGGTGCTCGAGGGCACCTTCCAGTCGTACGACCGGATCGCCGCGCTGCCCGACAACCTGCCGGCGGTCCGCTATCCGCGCACCCCGGGCTACAAGCCCGCGGCGAGCGAGAATCCGATGAACGCCTGGGCGGTGAAGTCGGAGGTGCGCGGCGCCGCGCACGGGCCGCTGGCCGGCAAGCGCATCGTGCTCAAGGACAACGTCTGTCTGGCCGGCGTGCCGATGATGAACGGCGCGACCTCGCTCGAGGGCTACGTGCCCGACGTCGACGCCACGCTGGTCACCCGCATCCTGGACGCCGGCGGCACCATCGTCGGCAAGGCGCACTGCGAGTCGTTCTGCCTGTCCGGCGGCAGCCACACCTCGCAGTCGGGGCCGGTCCACAACCCCTGGAAGTACGGCTATTCGGCCGGCGGCTCGTCGTCCGGATCGGCGTCGCTGGTGGGGGCGGGCGAGGTCGAGATGGCCATCGGCGGCGACCAGGGCGGGTCGATCCGGATGCCCGCGGGCTGGTCGGGCTGCTACGGCATGAAGCCCACGCACGGCCTCGTGCCCTACACCGGCGTGATGCCCATCGAGGCGACCATCGACCATGCGGGTCCGATGACCACCACGGTCGCCGACAACGCGCTGCTGCTCGAGGCGATCGCCGGTCCGGACGGGCTCGATCCGCGTCAGTACAACGTGCGCGTGGACCGCTACACCGCAGCGCTCGGCCGGGGCGTGGCCGGCATGCGGATCGGGGTGCTGGTCGAGGGCTTCGGCCATGCGAACAGCGAGCCGGACGTCGATGCTAAGGTGCGCGAGGCCGCCAACCGGCTGCGTGCGCTCGGTGCTCACGTCGAGGACGTGTCGGTGCCGATGCACCTCGACGGCGCCGCGATCTGGACGCCGATCGCCCTCGAGGGCCTGATGGCGCAGATGATGCACGGCAACGGCATGGGCTTCAATTGGGAGGGGCTGTACACCACCAGCCTGCTCGATGCCCACGCCAACTGGCGCTCGCGTGCCAACGAGCTGTCGCGCACGCTCAAGGTCTCGATGTTCGCCGGCGAGTACTTCATCCGCCAGTACCGCGGCCACTTCTACGCCAAGGCGCAGAACCTCGCGCGGCAGCTGCGGGCGTCCTACGACGAGGCGCTCTCGCGCTACGATCTGCTGCTGATGCCGACGCTGCCGATGAAGGCGACGCCGATCCCGCCCCAGAACGCGCCGCTCGCGCTGTGGTGCCAGCGCGGCTTCGAGATGCTCGCCAACACCTGCCCGTTCGACGTGTCCGGGCATCCGGCGATGAGCATCCCCTGCGGCCTCAGCCAGGGGCTGCCGATCGGTGCGATGCTGGTCGCCAAGCACTGGGGCGAGTCGACGATCTACCGCGCCGCTCACGCCTTCGAGCAGTCGGCGGACTGGCGCGAGCTCTGAGCCCCGGCCGATGAGCGCCCGCGACCGCAACCCCTTCGCCTCCGACTGGGTCCGGGGGCCGTCGGACGACGGGCTGCGTCCGCAGGGCACGCTGTCGTACGTGGCGGGCGCCACCGCCGACCCGCTGAAGTTCATGACGATCCCGCAGCTGCTCGACCGGGCCTGCGAGCGCTGGGGCGGCCGCGACGCGGCGGTGTTCGCCGAGTCCGGACGGCGACTGTCCTGGCACGACCTCCGCCGCCTGAGCGACGAGGTCGCCGCCGGCCTGCTCGCGCTCGGCATCCGGCGCGGCAACCGGGTCGGCATCTGGTCGCCGAACCGTCTCGAATGGCTGCTGGCGCAGTTCGGCACGGCGCGCATCGGCGCGATCCTGGTCAACATCAATCCGGCCTACCGGACCTCGGAACTCGAGCATGCGCTGAACGCGGTCCGCTGCCGCGCGCTGATCATGGCGCGCCGCCTCAAGGGCAGCGACTACGTCGGCATGCTCCAGTCGATCGCGCCCGAACTCGCGACGCGCCCCGATGCCGCGGCCTCGTCGGTCGAGCTGCAGTCCGAGCGGCTGCCGCACCTCAAGCACGTGATCGTGCTGGGCGACGGGCCGGTGCCGCCGCGCGCACTCGCCTTCGATCGCTTCGTGGCTGCGGCCGGCCCGGCGCAGCGCGGGCGGCTCGCGCCGCTCGCCGCGGCGCTCGACCCCGACGACCCGATCAACATCCAGTTCACCAGCGGCACCACCGGCCTGCCCAAGGGCGCGACGCTCACCCACTTCAACATCGTCAACAACGCACGCTTCTGCGCCAAGGCGATGCGACTGTCGATGCAGGATCGGCTCTGCATCCCGGTACCCCTGTACCACTGCTTCGGCATGGTGCTCGGCGTGCTGGCCTGCACCGCGACCGGTGCCGCGATGGTGTTTCCGGGCGAGTCGTTCGACGCCGGGCAGACGCTGGCCGTCGTCGCGCGCGAGCGCTGCACCGCGCTGCACGGCGTGCCGACGATGTTCATGGCCATGCTCGACCATCCCGAGTTCGCGCGGCACGACCTGTCGACGCTGCGCACCGGCATCATGGCCGGCGCGCCATGCCCGGTCGAGACGATGCGACGCGTGGTCGAGCGCATGCACATGCGCGAGGTCACGATCGGCTACGGCATGACCGAGACCAGCCCGATCTCGTTCCAGTCGAGCGTCGACGATCCGATCGAGAAGCGGGTGAGCACCGTCGGCCGCATCCAGCCGCACGTCCAGGTCAAGATCGTCGACGGCGAAGGACGCATCGTGCCGGTCGGCCGGGCGGGAGAGCTGTGCACCCGCGGCTACCTCGTGATGCGCGGCTACTGGGAGGACCCGGAGCGCACCCGCGAGGCGATCGACGAGGCTGGCTGGATGCGCACCGGGGACCTGGCGACGATCGACGCCGACGGCTGGTGCAACATCGTCGGCCGGGTGAAGGACATGCTGATCCGCGGCGGCGAGAACGTGTTCCCGCGCGAGATCGAGGAGTTCCTGCACGGCCACCCGAAGGTGCAGGCGGCACAGGTGTTCGGCGTGCCCGATGCCCGGCTGGGCGAGGAGGTCTGCGCCTGGGTCGTTCCGAAGCCGGGCGAGCAGATCACGGTCGACGAGATCCGCGCGTTCTGCCAGGGGCGCATCGCGCACTTCAAGGTGCCGCGCCACGTCCGCATGGTGGCCGAGTTCCCGCTCACCGCGACCGGCAAGCCGCAGAAGTTCGCGATGCGCGAGGCGATGGTCCGGGAGCTCGGCATCGCGATGCCCCGGACCGCCTGAGGCCGCGCGCATGGGCACCGACGACCTCCACTGGCTCGAGATCACCGAGCTCGCGAAGCTCATCCAGCTGCGACGCGTCTCCCCGGTCGAGGTCGCCGAGGCGATGCTGCGTCGGATCGAGCGGGTCGGCAGCCGCCTGCACGCCTTCGTCCGCACGACGCCCGAGCTGGCCCTCGAGCAGGCCCGTCACGCCGAGGCGCGGATCGCGCGGCGCGAGTACCTCGGTCCGCTGCACGGCGTGCCGATCGCCTTCAAGGACCTGAACTGGACCCGCGGCATCCCCACCGGGGCCGGCATGCCGATCCACCGCGACTGGCTGCCGCCACGGGACGGCACGGTGGTCGAACGGCTGCGCCTCGCCGGAGCGGTGACGCTCGGCAAGCTGCAGATGACCGAGGGCGCGTTCGCGGATCACCATCCCGCGGTCACCGTGCCGGTCAATCCCTGGCATCCCGATCACTGGGTCGGCGCGTCCTCGAGCGGCACGGGTTCGGCGCTGGCGGCCGGGCTGTGCTTCGGCGCGACCGGCTCGGACACCGGCGGTTCGATCCGCTTCCCCTCGACCGCCAACGGCGTGACCGGCCTGAAGCCCACCTGGGGGCGTGTCTCGCGCTTCGGTGCCTACGAGCTCGCGGCCACGCTCGATCACATCGGTCCGATGGCCCGCAGCGCCGCCGACTGCGGACTGCTGCTCGGCGCGATGGCCGGCGCCGACCCGAACGACCCGACCGCGAGCCAGCAGCCGGTGCCCGACTACCTCGCGGGCGACGAGCGCAGCCTCGCCGGCGTCGTGATCGGCATCGACGACGCCTACGTCGCACCCGTCGAGCCGACGGTCGCCGAGGGCCTGCGCGCCGCCGCCGACGTGCTGCGCCGGCTCGGCGCCACGTTGCGGCCGGTGACGGTGCCCGACGTCGAGCCGGTGATCGCCGACTGGCCGGTCGACTGCGCCGTGCAGACCGCCGTGGCGCACGCCAGGACCTTTCCCTCGCGCCGCGCCGAGTACGGACCGGGCCTCGCCGGCATCCTGGATCTGGCCACGACCGTCTCGGGCATCGACTACCAGCGCGTGCTGCTGCGGCGCGCCGACTTCACCGGTCGGATGCATGCGCTGTTCCGCGAGGTCGACCTGCTGCTGATGCCGGGACAGGTCTGGGCCTCGCCCACCGTCTCGGGCATGGCGAAGCTCGGCCAGGATCCGAGCCAGTTCTCGGCCCTGGTGCGCTTCACCGCGCCGTTCGATTCGTCCGGGCATCCCGCGATCACGATGCCGTCGGGCTTCACGCCCGCCGGCCTGCCGGTGTCGATCCAGCTGGCCTCCGGACACTTCCGCGAGGACCTGCTGGTCCGCGCGGGCCGCGCCTTCCAGCGCGAGACCGACTGGCACCGGCGTCACCCGAGGCTCTGACGCGGGGCCGCCGGCGTCGAGCCGGGGCGGGGCGGCTACCATCCTGTCCGAACCCTGCACGACACATGGAGCGACGCATGACGGACGACGACATCGGCTGGCTTGACATGGGCGAGCTCGCCCGGCGCATCCGGGCGCGGGAGGTGTCCGCGACCGAGGTCGCGCAGGCCATGCTGCGCCGGATCGAGCGGCACGACCCGACGCTGCGGGCCTATGCGCTCGTCACGCCCGAGCTCGCGCTCGGGCAGGCCCGCGACGCCGACGCCGCACTCGCGCGGGGCGAGGCCACCGGACCGCTCCACGGCGTGCCGATCGCGGTGAAGGACCTGTGCTGGACGCGCGGCGTGCGGACTGCCGCCGGCACCGTCGTGCACCGCGACTTCGTGCCCGAGGTCGACGGCACCGTCGTGCGTCGGCTGCGCGAGGCCGGTGCGGTCCTGCTCGGCAAGCTGCAGATGACCGAGGCGGCCTTCTCGGCGCACCACCCGCAGGTGACGCCGCCGCGCAATCCCTGGAACCACGACGCCTGGACCGGGTCGTCGTCGAGCGGGTCGGGCGTGGCGGTGGCGGCCGCACTGACCCATGGCGCCATCGGCTCGGATACCGGCGGCTCGATCCGGTTCCCTTCGGCGGCCTGCGGCGTGACCGGACTCAAGCCGACCTGGGGGCGGGTGTCGCGCTTCGGCGCGTTCGAGCTCGCGGCGTCGCTCGATCACCTCGGGCCGATGTGCCGCAGCGCGGCCGACTGCGGACGCATGCTGGGCGCCATCGCCGGCGCCGACGCCGACGATCCCACGGCGCTGCCCGTGCCGGTGCCCGACTACCTCGCCGGCGACACGCACTCGCTCGCCGGGGTGCGCATCGGCATCGACGAGGCGTGGACGTCCGACCGGGTCGAACCCGAGGTGGTCGCCGCGCTGCACGCGGCGCTCGAGGTGCTTCGACGGCTGGGTGCCGTGCCGGTCGCCGTGCGGATGCCGCCCACCGATCCGGTGGTCGCGGCCTGGCGGCCGATCTGCGCCGCCGAGGCGGCCCTCGCGCACGACGCGACCTTCCCGTCCCGCCGCGACGAGTACGGCCCGATGCTCGCCGGCGTGCTCGACGCGGGGCGGGCACTGTCGGCGCTCGACTACCAGCGGGCCCTGCTGGTCCGGGCGGACTTCACCGGGCGCATGAACGCGCTGATGACCGGCGTCGACCTGCTGCTGATGCCGGCGATGCCGCTGGCGGGCGCGAGCCTGGAGCGGATCACCGACCTGCGCCGCGACCCGGACCACCGCATCTGGCTGCAGCGCTTCAGCGCGCCGTCCGACATGACCGGGCAACCGACGATCACGCTGCCGGCGGGCCTGTCGCAGGCCGGGCTTCCGGTGGCGGTGCAGCTGGTGGGTGCGGCGCTGCGCGAGGACCTGCTGGTGCGGGCGGGCAGGGCGGTGCAGGCGGTGACCGACTGGCACCTGCAGAGGCCGGCGCAAGCATGCGCCGGCCGCTGATCGGGCGGCGGGCAGTGCCCGCCGAATTCCCCGATCAGCCCTTCGGCGGGATGCGCAGGGTCTGGCCGGGGTAGATCTTGTCCGGGTGCGACAGCATCGGCTTGTTCGCCTCGAAGATCTGCATGTAGGCGTTCGCGTTGCCGTAGAACTCCTTGGCCACCTTCGACAGCGTGTCGCCGCTCTTGACCGTGTAGTACTTCGACTCCTCGACCGGCGTCTCGACGGTGAGCTGGTCGTTGACCGAGCCGACCCCGGCGACGTTGCCGCAGCACAGCAGGATCTTCTCCTTGGTCGCCTGGTCGGCAGCGATGCCGCGTACCGTGACCGCGCTGCTCGCGCCGTCGAACTCGACCATCAGGCCGGTCGCCTCGAGGTTCATCGCCCGGATGTAGTCCTCGATCGCCGACGCGGCGGCCGCGTCGGCTGCGGCCTTCTTCTCGGCGCTGGCCGGATCCGATGCCGCCGCCTGCTGAGCGGCCTGCGCCTGCCCCTTGCCGAACAGTTTCTCGCCCGCATCCTTGAAGAAAGACAGCAGTCCCATGGCTCAGTGCTCCGTGTTGAGTGTCGTGCGTTCGGATCGCCGTCCGTCGACGGCGGGGCACCGACTATCGCCGGTCGCGTGCGCCGGCGTCAACGCCGGGAGCGCGTCGAAGCGTGTCATGCGCGGGCCGGAGGACATCGCCCTCTTGAAATCCCGGAAATCGTCCCGACATCGCCAGCGAACCCCTGCAAGTACTTGATCGAAAACGACAAACGATGACCGATCCGAACGCCAGACCCGACACCGGCCCGTCCGGCCACACCCAGGGCGCCGACGCGCCGCCCCCCGACACCGGCGCCGCGCCGGTCGCGTCGGACGCCGGCCACCCGGTCGGGGACGGGGCGGCAGACCTGTCCGAGGCGACGATGGAGCAGCGGCTCCTCGAGACCGAGGCCCGCGCGGCCGAGTATCACGAGATGGCGCTGCGGGCCCGCGCCGAGATGGAGAACCTGCGCAAGCGCGGGCAGCTCGACGTCGCCGCGGCCCACAAGTACGCGATCGAGGGCTTCGCAGAGAGCCTGCTGCCGGTTCGCGACAGTCTCGAGATGGCGCTGAAGGTCGACACGCCGACGGTCGAGAACCTGCGCGAAGGGGTCGAAGCCACGCTGCGACTGCTCGCCGGCGCCTTCGACAGGCACAAGCTGATGGTGATCGATCCGGTCGGCGAGAAGTTCGATCCGAACCGTCACCAGGCCATCTCGATGATTCCGTCCGGCGACGTGCCCGCGAATCACGTCGTCTCGGTGCTCCAGAAAGGCTACCTGATCAACGACCGCGTGCTGCGTCCGGCGCTCGTGACGGTCCGCGGCGGGGCTTGATTCGACGGCCGTCGGGCCCACTTATCCACAAGTACTCCACACCTTCTCCACAGGACTGAATCCATCATGGGCAAGATCATCGGCATCGACCTCGGCACGACCAATTCGTGCGTTGCGGTCATGGAGGGCGGCCAGCCCAAGGTCATCGAGAACTCCGAGGGCGCGCGCACGACCCCCTCGATCATCGCGTACATGGAAGACGGCGAAGTGCTGGTCGGCGCGCCGGCCAAGCGTCAGGCGGTGACCAATCCCCGCAACACGCTCTACGCGGTCAAGCGGCTGATCGGCCGCAAGTTCCAGGAGAAGGAAGTCCAGAAGGACATCGGGCTGATGCCCTACGGCATCGTCAAGGCCGACAACGGCGACGCCTGGGTGCAGGTGCGCGACAAGAAGATCGCGCCGCCGCAGATCTCCGCCGAGGTCCTCCGGAAGATGAAGAAGACCGCCGAGGACTACCTCGGCGAAGAGGTCACCGAGGCCGTCATCACGGTGCCCGCGTACTTCAACGACTCGCAGCGTCAGGCGACCAAGGACGCCGGCCGCATCGCGGGTCTCGACGTCAAGCGGATCATCAACGAGCCGACCGCCGCGGCGCTCGCGTTCGGCCTCGACAAGGGCGGCGGCAAGGACCGCAAGATCGCCGTGTACGACCTCGGCGGCGGCACCTTCGACGTGTCGATCATCGAGATCGCGGACGTCGACGGCGAGAAGCAGTTCGAGGTGCTCTCCACCAACGGCGACACCTTCCTCGGCGGCGAGGACTTCGACCAGCGGATCATCGATCACGTGATCGCCGAGTTCAAGAAGGAGCAGGGCGTCGACCTCTCGAAGGACGTGCTCGCGCTGCAGCGCCTGAAGGACTCCGCCGAGAAGGCGAAGATCGAGCTGTCCTCGAGCCAGCAGACCGAGATCAACCTGCCGTACATCACGGCCGACGCCTCGGGGCCGAAGCACCTGAACCTGAAGCTGTCGCGCGCGAAGTTCGAGTCGCTGGTCGACGAGCTGATCTCCGCCACGATGGAGCCGTGCAAGATCGCGATCAAGGACGCCGGCGTGAAGGTGTCCGAGATCGACGACGTGATCCTGGTCGGCGGCATGACCCGGATGCCGAAGGTGCTCGAGAAGGTCAAGGAGTTCTTCGGCAAGGACCCGCGTCGCGACGTCAACCCCGACGAGGCGGTGGCGGTCGGTGCCGCCGTCCAGGGCTCGGTGCTGTCCGGCGAGCGCAAGGACGTGCTGCTGCTCGACGTCACCCCGCTGTCGCTCGGCATCGAGACGCTCGGCGGCGTGATGACGAAGATGATCCACAAGAACACGACCATCCCGACCAAGTTCGCGCAGACCTTCTCGACCGCCGACGACAACCAGCCGGCGGTGACGATCAAGGTCTTCCAGGGCGAGCGGGAGATGGCCGGCGGCAACAAGCTGCTCGGCGAGTTCAACCTCGAGGGCATCCCCCCGTCGCCGCGCGGCATGCCGCAGATCGAGGTCACCTTCGACATCGACGCCAACGGCATCCTGCACGTCTCGGCCAAGGACAAGGCGAGCGGCAAGGAGAACAAGATCACCATCAAGGCGAACTCCGGCCTCACCGAGGAGGAGATCCAGAAGATGGTGAAGGATGCCGAGGCGAACGCGGCGGAGGATCACGCGCGTCGCGAGCTCGTCGAGGCCCGCAACCAGGGCGAGGCGCTGGTGCATTCGGTGCGCAAGTCGCTGACCGAGCACGGCGAGAAGCTCGACGCCGGCGAGCGCGAGCCGATCGAGGCCGCGATCAAGTCGGTCGAGGAGGCGCTCAAGTCCGAAGACAAGGCGACGATCGACACCGCGACGACGGCGCTGATGACCGCCTCGCAGAAGATCGGCGAGAAGCTCTACGCCTCCCAGCAGGCCGATGCGGCCGCTGCGGGAGCCGGGGCGCAGGCCGGCGGTGCCGGGCAGAAGTCGGGTCCGAAGGACGACGACGTGGTCGACGCCGACTTCAAGGAAGTCAAGCGCGACGCCTGATGCGCGTGAGCCGATCCCGCGGGCCGAGCGCCCGCGCGCGCGCCTCCGGACGGCGCGGCGAGTCCGTCTCGCTGCCGCGTCGCGGAGGCGTTCGCGTTCCCGCGGTGCGGGGGCGGCATGCGGTAGAGTCCGACAATTCGACGAAGAAGATCGATCATGGCGAAGCGTGATTACTACGAAGTCCTCGGTGTGGCGAAGAACGCCTCCGACGACGACATCAAGAAGGCGTACCGCAAGCTCGCCATGAAGTTCCATCCGGACCGCAATCCGGACGACAAGACGGCCGAGGACAAGTTCAAGGAGGTCAAGGAGGCATACGAGATGCTCTCCGAGACCTCCAAGCGCGAGGCCTACGACCGCTTCGGCCATGCCGGCGTCGATCCGAACATGGGCGGCGGTGGCGGCCCCGGCCAGCAGGGCTTCGGCGGCTTCGCCGACGTCTTCGGCGACATCTTCGGCGACATCTTCGGCGGCCAGGCCGGCGCGGGCGGGCGAGGCGGGCAACGCAGCAACGTGTTCCGCGGCGCCGACCTGCGCTACGCGATGGACATCTCGCTGGAGCAGGCCGCGCACGGCTTCGACACCGAGATCCGGGTGCCGTCGTGGGAGTCGTGCGAGACCTGCCACGGCAGCGGCGCCAAGCCCGGCACCAAGCCGCAGACCTGCCGGACCTGCGCGGGGCAGGGCTCGGTGCGGGTCCAGCAGGGCTTCTTCTCGATCCAGCAGACCTGCCCGACCTGCCACGGAACCGGGAAGGTGATCCCCGAGCCGTGCGAGTCCTGCGAAGGCGTCGGACGGATCAAGCGCAACAAGACGCTGCAGGTGAAGATCCCCGCCGGCATCGACGACGGCATGCGGATCCGCTCGGGCGGCAACGGCGAGCCGGGCGTCAACGGCGGGCCGGCAGGGGATCTCTACGTCGAGATCCACGTCCGCGAGCACGCGGTCTTCCAGCGCGATGGCGACGACCTGCACTGTCACGTGCCGGTCATGATCAGCGCGGCGGCCCTCGGCGGCACCGTGAAGGTGCCCACGCTCGGCGGCAGCGCCGAGATCGAGCTGCCGGAGGGCACGCAGACCGGCAAGACCTTCCGGCTGCGCGGCAAGGGCATCAAGGGCGTGCGCTCGAGCTACCCGGGCGACCTGTACGCGCACGTCGTCGTCGAGACGCCGGTGCGTCTGACCGACAAGCAGAAGGCGCTGCTGCGCGAGCTCGAGACCACGCTCAAGGACGACAAGCACTCGCCGCAGACGCGCAGCTGGAAGGACAAGGTCAAGGAGTTCTTCCAGTAATCCGGATCCGCGCGCGGGGCCGACCCGCGCCATCCGCGTACCATGGGACGTTCGTCATCCGACGTATGTCCCCCACGAGACACTCGCGGCTAGAGTGCGTCCCATGGAGCGTCCCCTGCATTTCCGGCGGCCGGTCGGCCGCCCCAAGGGCCGGCCGGTCGACCCCGACGCGGCCTCGCGCGTCGCATCGCTGCTCGACGGACTGCCGCGCGAACCCGACCAGCTGATCGAGGCGCTGCATCGCGTGCAGGACGCCGAGGGGCACCTGTCCGCGGCGTCGGTCGCCGCGCTCGCGGCGACGTTCCGGATGTCGCAGGCCGAGGTCTTCGAGGTCGCGACCTTCTACCACCACTTCGACGTCGTGCGCGAAGGCGCGAGCGTGCCGCCCGGGCTCACCGTGCGGGTGTGCGATTCCCTGTCCTGCGCGATGCAGGGCGGCGAAGCGCTCGCCGATGCGCTCGCCGCCGAGCTCGATTCCGCGGCGGTACGCGTGCAGCGGGTCCCCTGCGTGGGGCGCTGCGACCGCGCGCCGGTCGCGGTCGTCGATCGCCTGCCGGTCGAGCGGGCGACGCCCGCGTCGGTGATCGCGGCGATCGCCTCCGGAGCGCGTGCCTGCCCGGCCCCACCCGCGCCCGGCTTCGGCGATGCGCTCGCCGCCGGCGCCTACGCGCAGCTTCGGCGCTGCCTGGCCGGCGAGTTCACGCCCGAGCGGGTCTTCGCCGAGATCGATGCGGCGGGGCTGCGCGGCCTGGGCGGTGCGGGCTTTCCGACCGGCCGCAAGTGGCGCACCGTCGCCGCGCAGCCGGCCCCGCGGCTGATGGCGGTCAACGCCGACGAGGGCGAGCCCGGCACCTTCAAGGACCGTCACTGGCTGGAGACCGCACCGCACCGCATCCTCGAGGGCATGCTGATCGGAGCCTGGGCGGTCGGCGCGAGCGACGTCTACCTGTACCTGCGCGACGAGTACGCCGGGGTGCGCGCCTGGCTCGAGCGCGAGCTGCCGGCGCTGCGCGCCTGGCTGGAGGTCGAGTGGGCCGCGTCGACCGGTGCACCGTGCCCCGGCGTGCACCTGCGACGCGGCGCGGGCGCCTACGTGTGCGGCGAGGAGTCGGCGATGATCGAGTCGATCGAGGGGCGTCGCGGCATGCCGCGGCTGCGGCCGCCGTACGTCGCGCAGGTCGGCCTCTTCGGACGCCCGACGCTGGTCAACAATCCCGAGACGCTGATGTGGGTCGCAGCGGTGCTCGAGCGCGGCGGTGCCGACTACGCGTCGCACGGCCGCGGCGGCCGGACCGGGCTGCGCTCGTTCTCGGTGTCGGGTCGCGTGCGCGATCCGGGCGTCAAGCTCGCGCCCGCCGGCATCTCCCTTCGCGAGCTGCTCGACGAGCATTGCGGGGGCATGGCCGAAGGCCATGCGCTCTACGGCTTCCTGCCGGGAGGCGCCTCCGGCGGCATCCTGCCGGCGTCGCTCGCCGACCTGCCGCTCGACTTCGACACGCTGGCGCACCACGGTTCGTTCGTCGGCTCGTGCGCCGTGGTCGTGCTGTCCGACCGCGACCGTGCCCGCGATGCCGCCGCGAATCTGCTGCGCTTCTTCCGCCACGAATCCTGCGGACAGTGCACGCCGTGCCGCGTGGGCACCGCGAAGGCCGAGCCGCTGCTCGCCGCGCCGGCCTGGGATGCGCCGCTGCTGGCCGAGCTCTCGCGCACGATGCGCGACGCGTCGATCTGCGGCCTCGGTCAGGCGGCGCCGAATCCGTTCGACTCGGTGCTGCGCTTCTTTCCCCACGAGGTGTCCGACCGATGAACGCGCCGTCCGCCGCCTTGGCGTTCGCGCCCGACGCCTCCGGCGCACCGATCCGCTTCGTGCTGGACGGCCGTGCGATCGAGGCCGCGCCCGGCGAGTCGATCCTCGCCTGCGCGGCCCGTCACGGCGTCGACGTGCCGCACCTGTGCCATCGCGACGGGCTGCGGCCCGACGGCAACTGCCGCGCGTGCGTGGTCGAGATCGAAGGCGAGCGCGTGCTGGCGCCCTCGTGCTGCCGCGCGCCGGTCGAGGGCATGTCGGTGCACGCGGCCAGCGAACGGGCGCGGGCGTCGCAGAGGATGGTCGTCGAGCTGCTGCTCGCCGAGGCGCCGGCGGCGGCGCAGCGCGCCGACTCCGAGCTGCTGCGCTGGGCGCGCGAGCTCGGCGTCGAGGGCTCGCGCTTCTCGCCGCGCGAGCGGGTCGAGCGCGACCTGTCGCATCCTGCGATGGCCGTCGACCTCGATGCCTGCATCCAGTGCGGGCGCTGCGTGCGCGCCTGCCGCGAGGAGCAGGTCAACGACGTGATCGGCTACGCATGGCGCGGCGACGCCGCGAAGATCGTCTTCGACCAGGACGATCCGATGGGAGCCTCCACCTGCGTGGCCTGCGGCGAGTGCGTGCAGGCCTGTCCGACGGGCGCGCTGCTGCCGCGCCGGCTCGGCACGCATGCGGGCGACGCGGTCGACCCGTCGAAGACCGAGCGCAGCGTCGAGTCGCTGTGCCCGTTCTGCGGCGTCGGCTGCCAGCTCACGTATCACGTCCGCGATGGCCGCATCGACTGGGTCGAGGGCCGCGACGGGCCCGCCAACCACGGCCGGCTCTGCGTCAAGGGCCGCTTCGGCTTCGACTACGTCGCCAGCCCCGATCGCCTGACCGTGCCGCTGGTGCGTCGCGCGGACGCACCCAAGGTGGCGCAGTTCGATCGCGTGCCGGCGAACTGGATCGACGCCTTCCGCGAAGCCAGCTGGGAGGAGGCGATGACGATCGCCGCGGGCGGACTGGCACGGATCCGGGACGCGCACGGGCCGTCCGCGCTCGCCGGCTTCGGCTCGGCCAAGGGCAGCAACGAGGAGGCGTATCTCTTCCAGAAGCTGGTGCGCACCGGCTTCGGCACCAACAACGTCGATCACTGCACGCGTCTGTGTCATGCCTCGTCGGTCGCGGCGCTGCTCGAAGGCATCGGCTCGGGTGCGGTCTCCAATCAGGTCTCCGACGTCGCGCATGCCGAGGTGATCCTCGTCATCGGTGCGAACCCGACGGTCAACCATCCGGTCGCCGCCACCTGGATCAAGAACGCCGTGAAGCGCGGCGCGACGCTGGTGGTGGCCGATCCGCGCCGGACCGAGCTCGCGCGGCACGCCGCCCATGTGCTGCAGTTCCGTCCCGACACGGACGTGGCGATGCTCAACGCGCTGCTGCACGTGATCGTCGAGGAGGGGCTGGTCGACCGCGCCTTCGTCGAGGCCCGGACCGAGGACTACGAGGCGATCGCAGCCAACGTGCGGGCCTTCACGCCCGAGCTGATGGCGCCGATCTGCGGCATCGACGCCGGCACGCTGCGGACCGTGGCGCGGACCTTCGCACGCTCGCGCGCATCGATGATCCTGTGGGGCATGGGCGTGTCGCAGCACGTGCACGGTACCGACAACGCCCGCTGCCTGATCGCGCTGTCGCTGCTGACCGGGCAGATCGGCCGGCCGGGCACCGGCCTGCATCCGCTGCGCGGGCAGAACAACGTCCAGGGCGCCTCGGACGCGGGCCTGATCCCGATGATGCTGCCCGACTACCATCGCGTGGACGACGCGCACGCCGCCGGTGCCATCGAGCGCCTGTGGGGCGTGCCCATCGGGCGCGAGCCGGGTCTGACGGTCGTCGAGATCCTGCATGCGGCGGCCGCCGGCAGCATCCGCGGCATGTACGTGATGGGCGAGAATCCGGCGATGTCGGATCCCGACCTCGCGCATGCCCGCGCCGCGCTCGCGAACCTCGATCTGCTGGTGGTCCAGGACATCTTCCCGACCGAGACCGCCTGGCTCGCCGACGTGATCCTGCCGGCCTCGGCGTTCGCCGAGAAGACCGGCACCTTCACCAACACCGACCGCATGGTGCAGCTCGGCCGGCAGGCGATCGCGCCGCCCGGTCAGGCCCGCCAGGACCTCGACATCATCGTGGACCTCGCGCGGCGTCTCGGTCTGCCCTGGGCCTACGCGCACGTCTCCGAGGTCTTCGACGAGATGCGCCAGGCGATGGACTCGATCCGAGGGATCAGCTGGTCGCGGCTCGAGCGCGAGGGGTCGGTCACCTATCCGTGCGCGGGCGACGACGACCCCGGCCATCCGGTGGTGTTCGTCGACCGGTTCCCGACCGCGAGCGGCCGCGCGCGGCTGGTGCCGGCGTCGCTGCGCGTCGCCGACGAGCTGCCCGATGCGGCCTGGCCGACCGTTCTGATCACCGGCCGCCAGCTCGAGCACTGGCACACCGGCTCGATGACGCGGCGCGCCACCGTGCTCGACGCGGTGGAGCCCGAGGCCACGGTCGCGATGAACGGCCGCGAGCTGGCGCGGATCGGCGCGGTGCCGGGCGGCGTCGTGCGCATCGCCTCGCGGCGCGGTGCGATCGAGCTGCGGGCGCGGCGCGACGACGGCATGCCGGACGGTGCCGTGTTCGTGCCCTTCGCCTATGCCGAGGCGGCGGCCAACCTGCTGACCAATTCGGCGCTCGACCCGCAGGGCAAGATTCCCGAACTCAAGTACTGCGCGGTGCGCGTGACGGCCGTCGAACCAGCCCCCGGAGGCGCGCCGCTACAATGAGCGCTCCATCCGCAGGAGTCCCGATCGTGTCCGCCTACGCCGTCACCCAGCCCTTCCACCTCGCGTTCCCGGTGCACGACCTGCAGGCCGCGCGCGCGTTCTACGGCGAGCTGCTCGGCTGTCCGGAAGGGCGCTCGTCGGACGCCTGGATCGATTTCGACCTCTACGGCCACCAGATCGTCGCGCACCTCGCGCCGGGCGAATGCGGGCACCGTTCGACCAGCGCGGTCGACGGCGACGACGTGCCGGTGCGCCATTTCGGCGTCGTGCTCGGCATGCCCGAGTGGGAGTCGATGGCGGACAAGCTCAAGGCGGCGGGCACGCGCTTCGTCATCGAGCCGCACGTGCGCTTCAAGGGGCAGGTCGGCGAGCAGGCGACGATGTTCTTCCTCGATCCGTCGGGCAACGCGCTCGAGTTCAAGGCCTTCGGGGACCCGAGCCGCCTGTTCGCGAAGTAGCCGGCGGGCGGCGCATGGACGGCATCGAGCCGGCCTTCCGTCGGGCCCGCCGCGACGACCTGCCGGCGCTCGTGCGTCTGCTCGCCGACGATCCGCTCGGTGCGAAGCGCGAGACCCCGTCCGATCCGCTGCCGCCGTCCTACGGCCGTGCGTTCGAGGCGATCGACGGCGACCCGAACCAGGAGCTGGTGGTGGTGTCGCTGCCCGGACGCGAGGTGGCGGGCCTGCTTCAGCTCACCTTCATCCCGTACCTGACCTACCGTGGCAGCTGGCGCGCGCAGATCGAGGGGGTGCGCATCGCCTCGGACCTGCGCTCGGCCGGCCTGGGGCGGCGGATGTTCGAGTGGGCGATCGGGCGCGCCCGCGAGCGCGGCTGCCACCTGCTGCAGCTGACCTCCGACAAGACCCGCCCGGACGCGATCCGGTTCTACGAGGGGCTCGGCTTCGTGGCCTCGCACGAGGGCATGAAGCTGCACCTCGAACCGACGGCGAGCGGGCCGGTCAGCGGCCCTGGAAACGCGGCGCCCGCCGCTCCCTGAACGCCGCGACGCCTTCCGCCGCATCCTCGCTGCGCGCCAGCCCCTGCTGTACCGTCGCATGCTCGGCGACCGCCGCGTGCAGACCGTGCTCGACCGCGAGCCGCGCGTTGGCGAGCGTCGCGCGCACCGCCAGCGGCGCGGCCGCCGCGATGCGCCGCGCGATCGCGAGCGCCTCGTCGAACTGCGTGCCTGCCGGCACGAGCTTCTGCACGAGACCCATCCTCAGCGCGTCGGCCGCGTCGAACGAGTCGCCGGTCAGCAGGTACAGCAGCGCGTTCGACAGGCCTGCGCGCTCGGCGATGCGGATCGTCCCGCCGCCGGTGGCCATCACGCCGCGCAGCACCTCGAGCTGGGAGAAGCGGGTGTCGTGGGCGGCGACCGCGATGTCCGCCGCCATCATCAGTTCCAGGCCGAGCGTCCAGCACCAGCCCTGCACCGCGCAGACCAGCGGCTTGGTGCGGCGCGGCTCGCGCAGTCCGAACGGATCGATCCGGTCGGCCGGCCACATCGGTTCGCCGGCCTGCATCTTCGGCGCCCAGCGCGGCAGGTCCAGCCCGCCGGTGAAGTGGTCGCCTTCCGCGTAGAGCACCCCGACCCGCAGCGTGTCGTCCCGCTCGAGTTCGGTGTAGGCGTCGGCGAGCTGCAGCGCCATCTCGGGCGTGAAGCCGTTGCGCTTGGCCGGCCGGTCGAGGCCGATCGCGAGGATGCTGCCGTCGATGCGGCGAACGGCGATGCGGCCGGTGTCGGGGGCTGCGGCGGTCGTTTCGGACATGGTCGGTCGGGGGAAGGGGCGGGCGTGCCGGGTACTATACTGCCCGACCGAAAACAGGGAGCTCGATCGCGATGGCCACCAACCAGCAGGAATTCGACCGCGCAAAAGAGGTGCTGGTCGGCGGGGTGAACTCAGCCGTCCGGGCGTTCCGCGCCGTCGGTGGCACACCGCGTTTCATCGCCCGTGCCGAGGGCGCCTACATGTGGGACGTCGAGGGCACGCGCTACGTCGACTACCTCGGCTCCTGGGGGCCGATGATCGTCGGCCACTCGCATCCGCTGGTGCTCGAGCGGGTGCGCGAGGCGGCGGGCCGGGGTCTGTCCTACGGTGCGCCGAACGTGATGGAGACCGAGCTCGCCGAGAAGATCTGCGCGCTGTTCCCGCATGTCGAGCGCGTGCGCTTCACGAGCTCGGGCACCGAGGCCGCGATGTCGGCGCTGCGCCTGGCCCGGGGCTACACCGGCCGCACCAAGATCCTGAAGTTCGAGGGCTGCTACCACGGCACCGCCGACAGCCTGCTGGTCAAGGCCGGCAGCGGTGCGCTCGCGTTCGGCCAGCCGAGTTCGGCGGGCGTGCCCGAGGACCTCGCCAAGCACACCCTGATCGCGCAGTTCAACGACCTCGCCAGCGTGAAGACGCTGTTCGACGCGCATCCGGGCGAGATCGCCTGCGTGATGGTCGAGCCGGCCGCCGGCAACATGAACCTGATCCTGCCGCAGCCGGGCTTCCTCGAGGGCCTGCGCGCGATCTGCTCGGCCGACGGCTCGCTGCTGATCTTCGACGAGGTGATGACGGGGTTCCGCGTCGCCCTGGGCGGGATGCAGCAGGTCAGCGGCGTGACGCCCGACATGACCGCCTTCGGCAAGGTCATCGGCGGCGGCATGCCGGTCGGCGCGATCGGCGGCCCCGGCAAGGTGATGGACATGATGGCGCCGCTCGGCCCGGTCTATCAGGCGGGCACGCTGTCGGGCAACCCGATCGCGATGGCCGCCGGACTCGCGACGCTCGAGCTGATCTCGGTGCCGGGCTTCCACGACGCGCTGTCGGCGCGGCTGGGCCGGCTCGTCGCCGGGCTGCGCGACGCGGCCAAGGAGGCGGGCGTGACGTTCAGCGCCCAGCACTGCGGCACGATGGCCGGCATGTACATGATGGCGGCGCCGCCGCGCAGCTTCGCCGAGGTGATGACGCAGGACGCCGAGCGCTTCAAGCGCTTCTACCACCGCATGCTCGAAGCCGGCGTCTACTTCCCGCCGTCGACGGTCGAGGCCTTCTTCTTCTCGTCGGCGCACGGCGACGCCGAGGTCGACTTCACGCTGGAGCAGGCGCGCAAGGCGTTCCGTGGCCTCTGAGCGCAGCGCACCGGGCGGTCCGCCCGCCGCCGCCGCGGGCTGGATGCCGGTGCTGGTCTTCGCGTGCGTGATCCTGCTGGTATCGAACGGCGCCCGCTCCTCGTGGGGCCTGTTCCTGCCCGAGATGACGCAGGCCCGAGGCTGGTCGCGCGAGACCTTCAGCTTCGCGGTCGCGGTCCAGAACATCGTCTGGGGCACCGGCGCGATGCTGCTCGGCGCGATGGCCGACCGCTGGGGCGCGATGCGCACGCTGATGCTGGGCGCCGTGTTCTACGTCGCCGGCTTCCTTGGCATGGCGGTGGCCACGACCGGCACCGCGCTGTCGCTGACCGGCGGCGTGCTGGTCGGCCTGGGCATCGGTGGCACCGCGTTCGGCATCGTGTTCGCTGCGGTCGGCAAGCTGGTGCCGCCGGAGCGGCGCACCTGGGCGTTCGGCATCGGCACGGCGGCCGGCTCGTTCGGCCAGTTCCTCTTCCTGCCGTCGACCGCCGAGGCGATCCGGGCCTTCGGCTGGCAGGGCGCGGTCTACGGCCATGCGATCGTCGTCGCGCTGATCCTGCTCCTGGCGCTCGGCATCCGCGGCGACCGCGAGGCGGGCGCGCGCGCGGCGGGCAGCAGCACGCTGGGCGAGGCGCTGCGCGAAGCCGTGGGCGACCGCAGCTTCCACCTCCTGTTCTGGGGCTACTTCGTCTGCGGGCTGCAGGTGGTCTTCATCGGCCTGCACCTGCCGGCCTACCTCGCCGACAAGGGCATGCCGCTGTCGCTGGGCGCGCAGGCGATCGCGATCGTCGGGCTGTTCAACGTGATCGGCTGCCTGTCGGCCGGCTGGCTGGGCGTGAGACTGTCGAAGAAGTGGCTGCTGGCCGGCATCTACGTCGCCCGCTCGGTCGTGATGATCGCGTTCCTGCTCGCGCCGCTGTCGGTCTGGTCGGTCTGGCTGTTCGCGGCGGCGATGGGCCTGTTCTGGCTGTCCACCGTGCCGCTGACCACCGGACTCGTCGGCCAGGTCTACGGCGTGCGCCACCTCGGTCTGCTCGGCGGCGTGATCTTCTTCGGCCATCAGATCGGCAGCTTCCTGGGTGCCTGGCTCGGCGGGCGGATCTTCGACATGACCGGCTCGTACGACTGGGCGTGGATCCTGGTGATCGCGTTCGGCGCGTTCGCCGCGGTGATGCACGCTCCGATCGACCAGCGGCCCATCGCCCAGCGCGCGCCCGTGCCGGCCTGAGCGCGGCGCGGCGCGGGCTGCCGCCCCGCGCGCCTCGCTCAGTGGAGGGTGGTCCGCCTCGCCGGCCCGCGCCCGCGGAACACCGTCTGCATGACTCGCGTCGTGCCGAGGTTCACCATCTCCTGACCGATGCTGTGAGCCTCGTCCTCGACGATGTCGAGGGTCACGTCGGTGCCGAGCGCGCGCAGCCCGCGGAAGGCTCGGCTGGCGTGGACTGCGGGCACGACGCTGTCGAACTCGCCATGGATCAGGTGGACGGTGGCGCCGACGCGGTCGCCGTCCCGCAGGGGGCGGGCGAGCCGTCCGGCATACGCGACCACGATCGACGCGAGGCCGGCCTGCGTGCGCGCGAGCTCGAGCGCCAGCGTGGCGCCCTGGCCGAAGCCGACCACCACCGTCTCGCTCGCGTCCACGCCGAGCGTCCCCTGCAGGCCGGCGATGCGCTCCGCCACCGTGCCGCTGGCCTCGTCGAGCTGGAGCGCGCCCTGCGCATCGCGCGCGGCGGGATCGAACCAGTCGGCGACGCCGCCGAACCGGCGCAAGCCCTGCAGCAGCACCGCCGTGGCGCCCGGGAACTTGAGCTGCCAGGCGATCGCGACCGGAGCGAAGGTCTCGGGCGAGGAGCCGGCGCCGTGCAGGAACACCAGCAGGCGGCGCGGCGCGCTGGCCGAGATCGGCGGCAGCTCCAGCCAGACCTGATCGACGTCGTCCGTCATCGTCGCGCCTACAGGATCATCCGGCCGAGGGCCCAGCCGGCCGCGGCCATCGCGGCGCTGGCCGGGATGGTCAGCACCCACGCCCACACGATGCTGCCGGCGATGCCCCAGCGCACCGCCGAGAACTTGCGCGCCGACCCGACGCCGACGATCGCGCCGGTGATGGTGTGCGTGGTCGAGACCGGGATGCCGCCGGCCGATGCGATGAACAGCGTGACCGCGCCACCCGTCTCGGCGCAGAAGCCGCCGACCGGCCGCAGCTTCGTGATCTTCTGCCCCATGGTCTTGACGATGCGCCAGCCGCCGAAGAGCGTCCCGAACCCCAGCGCGAGATAGCACGACGCGACCACCCAGCCGGGCAGGTGGTCGGGCGTCGTCGCGTTCGCGGCGATCAGCAGCAGCCAGATGATGCCCATCGTCTTCTGCGCGTCGTTGCTGCCGTGGCCGAGGCTGTACATCGCCGAGGAGGCGAGCTGCAGCCGGCGGAACCACCGGTCGATGCGACGCGGCGACGAATGCCGGCACAGCCACGACACCGCCAGCATCAGCAGGGCGCCGAGCAGGAAGCCGAGCAGGGGCGAGACCAGGATGAACGCGGCCACCTTGAGGATGCCCGAGGCGATCAGCGCATCGACGCCGGCCTTGGCGATGGTCGCGCCCATCATCCCGCCGATCAGCGCGTGCGACGAACTCGACGGGATGCCGAACCACCAGGTGATGACGTTCCACGCGATCGCGCCGACCAGCGCGCCGAAGATCACGTAGTGGTCGACGACCGTCGGGTCGACGATCCCCTTGCCGACGGTGGCGGCGACCTTCAGCTCGAAGAGCGCGTAGGCGAGCACGTTGAAGAATGCCGCCCAGAGCACCGCGTGGTAGGGCTTGAGCACGCCGGTGGAGACGATCGTCGCGATCGAGTTCGCGGCGTCGTGGAAGCCGTTCATGAAGTCGAACGCGAGCGCGAGGACGACCAGGAACACCAGCACGCCCAGGCTGAAGGCCAGCTCGTTCATGCCCGTCGAGCCCTCGGTCTAGGCATTTTCCAGCACGACGCCTTCGAGGATGTTCGCCACGTCCTCGCACTTGTCCGTCAGCGACTCGAGCAGCTCGTAGATCGCCTTGAGCTTGATCACCTGCCGCACGTCGGACTCGTCGCGGAACAGCTTCGACATCGCCGAACGCATGACCCGGTCGGCATCCGACTCGAGCTGGTCGATCTCGCTGCAGAGCTTGAGGATCGCCTCGGCGTTGTCCATGTTGGTCAGCATCGCGACCGCGCTGCGCACCCGCTCGCAGCACATCTGCGACAGCGAGGCGAGCTGGATCGCCTCGGGGGTGACCGCCTGGATGTCGTACAGCATCACCGATTCGGCGACGTCCTGCGTGAGGTCGAGGATGTCGTCCATCCGCGAGATCAGCTGATGGATGTCCTCGCGGTCGAACGGGGTGATGAAGGTCTTGTGCAGCAGCGCGAAGGTCTCGTGCGTGATCTTGTCCGCCGAGGTCTCGATCCGGTCGATCTCCTGGAGCTCCACCTGACGCGCATCGGCGTCGTCGTAGTGCTGCATCAGCTGCACGAGGTGCGCGGCACCTTCGACGATGCGCTCCGCGTGGGCATTGAACAGGTCGAAGAAGCGGCCCTCGCGGGGCATCAGGCGGCCTAGCATCTCGGGATCCGGTCGGAGCGAAGGGCGCGCGCAGCGTATCAGAAACGGCCACCGCGCCGGCGCGTGCCGCCGGCCGCCGTCGTCAGGGGGCGGTCGGTCCTGCGGCGCGGCGCAGCCGGTCCAGGTAGCGTTCGTTCGACGGCGGCGAGCGGTCGCGCTGCGCCTCCCAGATCGTCTCGGCCAGCGCATCGATCGCGCGGTGCGCGGCCTCGTGCTCGTCGCCGGTGGCCCGCAGCAGCGCCTGGAACGCGTCGCGGATGCCCGGCGGCTGGTCGATCTGCAGCTGCTCGACCAGCGACAGGTGCAGCCCCAGGTGCAGGAACGGGTTGGAGCGGCCCGCCTCGGGCGGGAACTCGGCGGCGAGTGCGGCCTCGGGGTCGGACAGCAGCGCGTGGTACTCCGGATGACGGCCGATCCAGTCGGCGGCGATGGCCTCCAGCGGCGTCAGCGGCTGCGCGGCGCCGTGCTTGGACCAGGCCCCGCAGAAGAACCTTCGGACGTCGTCACGACTCGGGTTGAACATCGCGCTTGGGTGCCTTGCGGGCAGGGGATCGGGCAGGGGATCGGGCGGTGCCCGGCGGGCGTGCGGTCTTCGTGGGGGTGGCCTTGCCGCGGGCCGGCTTGGTGGAGGCGGTGCCCGGCGCGACGGTCTTGGGCTTGTACGGGCACAGGTCGGAGACCGGGCAGCGCCAGCATTCGGGCTTGAGCGCCTTGCAGACGTA
>Ga0105105_10000275_pt1 | contig 23976 bp, 24 predicted proteins | sample PPLLaktember2015_4_FD_79108 | JGI IMG/M metagenome (GOLD analysis project Ga0105105, IMG submission 79108) | Freshwater sediment microbial communities from Prairie Pothole Lake near Jamestown, North Dakota, USA - PPLs Lake P8 Core (1) Depth... | ecosystem: Environmental > Aquatic > Freshwater >...
CAGCTGCAGCGGGCCCAGCTCATGGAGCTGGGCGCCACGGGTGCGCTCGCCGGCCTGCTCGCCGCGCTCGGCGCGATCGCGATCGGTGCCGTCCTCGCCGACCAGGTGTTCCGCTTCGAGTTCGAGCCGCGCTGGCTGTCGGTGCCGGTCGCGGTCGCGGCGGGCGCGGCGCTGTCGGCGATCGCGGGCTGGTTCGGACTGCGCCGGGTGGTCGACAGCCCACCGCTCGCGACGCTGCGCGAGCTGGCCTGACGGGCCCGATCAGCGCGTCCGGCAGCCGGCGAAGAGGTCCCGCGCCTCGAGGTAGCGCGGCGTGTGCACGTCGAGCAGCCCGACGATCGAGTGGTAGAGCTCGTCGTGGCCGGAGATCCGTCCGCTCGCGCGAGTCCGCAGGCAGGCGAGGTCCACGCGCAGGCCCTGCGCGGCGTCCTCCGGAATCCACCAGAACATCGGCACCTCGACCTGTTCGCGCGGCGCGATCGCGTACGGCATGCCGTGCAGGTAGAGGCCGTGCTCGCCGAGCGATTCGCCGTGATCGGAGACGTAGGTCAGCGCGACGTCGAAGCGCCCGCGTTGCCCCTCGAGGAAGGCGATCGTGCGCGACAGGAACTGGTCGGTGTACGCGAGCGCGTTGTCGTAGGCGTTCACGATCTCGTCGCGGCTGCATTCGCGCAGCTCGTTGCGCTCGCAGGCGGGCGTCCAGCGCTTGAAGGCATCGGGGTAGCGACGGAAGTACGCCGGCCCGTGGTTGCCGAGCTGATGAAGCACCACCACCAGATCGCCCGTGGCGGCCTGCACGACGCCGTCCAGTCCGTGCAGCAGGATCTCGTCGAGACAGCGGCCGTCGGCGCACAGGCCCGGAACCTCGGAACGGCTGACGTTCTCCTCCGGAAGCCCCGCGCACACGCCCTTGCAGCCGGCCTGGTTGTCGCGCCACAGCACCTGCAGTCCGGCGTGCGCCAGGACGTGCAGCAGCGAGTCGGTGCCCTTGATGCGTGCTTCGTCGTAGTCGGCGCGGCCATAGGGCGAGAACATGCACGGCAGCGAGACCTCGGTCGAGGTGCCGCAGGCACGCGCCTGCTGCAGACTCACCAGGTCGCGGCGGGCCGCGAGCGTCGGCGTGGTGGGGCGCGCGTAGCCCGCGAGCTGCCAGTTCGCGGCACGGGCGGTCTCGCCCACGACCACCACCAGGAGCGTCGGGCGGCGTCGCGTCGCGGCGTCGCGGGTCGCGGGATCGGGCGGCAGGTGGGGGGCGACCGTCTGCCCGAGGCCCGCGGTGGCGACGGCGCCGAGCGACCAGACGACGTTGGCCGGCGTGATCGTGTAGCGCAGCGTCCTCTGGTTGCGCATCGTCGAGCCGAAGTCCTGGAACACCGCGAGCAGCGCACCGATGCCGACCAGCGCCACGGTCACCAGCAGGCCCGCGCGCAGCGCGATCGCGCGACGCAGCGGGCGCGGTCGGATGCGCACCCACAGCACCGTGGCGGCGGGCAGCGCGCCGAAGGCCGCCATGTGCCCCAGGAAGCCCGGCGTCAGCAGTTCGCCCGCCTCGCGCGCGTCGGTGGCGAGCACGTTGCGGATCATCGACGGGTCGATCACCACGCCATAGCGCTTCGAGTAGTAGCCCGCCGCGGCGGCGGCCATCAGCAGCACCGCGAGCACCGGGCGCAGCACCGCGCGCGGCCCGAGCAGACCCGCCAGGACGACGTGGGTCGCCACCAGCATGGCGGCGCTCGCCGCGACGATCGCCCAGGTGCCGGGCGCCATCGGATCGCGCGAGGCCAGCAGCCCGCGCCAGAACGCGCCGTTCTGGGTCGCGACGATGAAGACCGAGACCGCGAGGATCAGCCACTCCGAAGCGACTTCGGGCCGGCGGCCGGCGACGCGGCGGCTCATGCCGTCCGCGCCTTCGCAGTCACGGTCGTCGCAGGCGGGCCGGGATAGACGATCGCGAAGACCGCCACCGCGACCGTCCACACGACGAATGCGGCCCAGAGGTTGTGACTGAGGAAGTGCGCGCCCTGCAGCATGCGCACCGCGCTGAACGCGAGACCGGCGCCGAGGCCGGCCGCCAGCCCCGCGGCACGCAGGCGGGGGGCGCCGACCGCGACGCCCGCGAAGTACAGCGCCAGCAGCGAGAAGCCGCCTGAGGCGTGTCCGCCCGGGAAACACCGGCCCGCCTCGGCACGGTCGACCAGCCAGGCCGTCGCCACCGAAGCCTGGCCGCCGAACGCCACCAGGTCCCACGGGCAACGCGGGCCGGTCACCCCCTTGAGAAGGGTCACCACCGCCGGGCCGGCCGCCATCGCGCCGGTGGTGGCCCACAGCACGCGGCGCCACGGTTCGAGCGCGGTCAGGCGCAGCGAGGCGAGTGCTGTGGCGAGCAGGCCGAACCAGACGAGCCAGACGGCCGATTTCGCGAGCCGGTGGCCGAAGAGCTCGAGGCTCGCCGACGCGCGCGCCGGGAACGTCCCGAGCTCCGGGTCGAAGGCTGCGCTGGCCAGGAGGTGATCGAGGCCGCTCGCGTCGGCACCCCAGGCGAGCGTGGCGATCAGCGTCGCGACGAGCAGATGGGTGCGGAGCGGATCGGATCCGGGCGGAGGGGAGGGGGCATGCGGCATCGCACGGCCAGTCTGCGGACGCGGCCGTCGAAATTCCGTCGAACCCGAAGCGAGGGCCGCTCGGGAGGGTGCACGGGCAGGGCCGGGTCGGAAGGACCCGGGCCCGCGTCAGGCCGGATCGGCGAAGGCGAGCGTGAAGCGCACGCCGCGGCCCGGTCGCGGCTCGACCGCGAGCGTCCAGCCGTTGAGCTCGGCGATCTGCCGGGCGATCGACAGGCCGAGGCCGCGCCCCGACTCCGCCGGCCCGCCCTCACCGCCCTCACCGCCCTCGCCGCGGTCGGCGCGGTCGGCGCGGGGGCCGCGCCAGGCGCGCTCGAACACGAAGGGCAGGTCCGCGGCCGCGATGCCCGGACCGTCGTCCTCGATCGTCAGCCGGTGGGTGTCGCCGGACACGACGCAGCGCGCGGGCGCGGCGTGCTCCGCAGCGTTCTGCAGCAGGTTGCGCACGATCGTCAGCAGCGCATGCCGATCGGCCACGACCGTGGTCGCCGCCGGCACCCGGTTGTCGACCGACAGCGCATGACGCGGCGCGCCGGCCTGGACGATGAGCCAGGCGTCGTCGATGCACCGCGCGAGCGCGACCGGGGCGACCGGCTCGCGCCGTCGCCCCGAGAGTGCGCGCGCCGACTCGATCGCGCCCGCGAGCGCGTCGACGGTGGCGGTCATCCGATGCAGTCGCACGCGCTGCGCGTCCGGCAGCGCCGCCGTCTCGCCGAGCATCTCGATGTCGCTGCGCAGTGCGGCCAGCGGCGTGCGCAGTTCGTGCCCGAGGTTCGTGCCGAACTCGCGTTCATGGGCGATGGCGCGTTCGAAGCGCTTCTGGACGCGCGCGAAGGCCGCGACGAGGCGCGCCTCCTCGTCGGAGGTACGGTGCGGCGCCTCCTCCGGATCGCCCGGCACCCAGTCCGACAGCCGCGTCGACAGCCGCTCCATCGGTGCCAGCACGATCCGCGCGAGCTGTCGGGCCATCGCGAGCGCGGCCGCGATGCACAGCGCGCCCAGGCCGATCAGGTAGAGACCGTACTGATGGACCTGCTCCTCGTTGCGCTGGGCGTCGTAGGCGACGATCAGTCGCCCCGCGCCCGTCGACACGGCGACGATGTGGAGGTGTCTGCGTGCGTCGACGACGCGGTGCGGACCGTCGGTCAGCGTCGAGAGCTCGGGAGGCAGACCGGCGGGCACGCTCGTGCCGTCCGGGCGAACCAGCCACGCGGCCAGGTCCGCGCCCCGGTCGAGGAGGTCCGAGGCCCGCGGACCGTCGAGGTCGCCGCGTTCGGCGTAGGCGCGCAGCTGGCGGGCCTCGGTCAGCACCAGCTCGTCGGCGATCCGGTCTTCCTGTTCCTCGAGGGACAGGTAGGACAGCGTCCCCTGCGCCACCACGAACACCGCGACCAGCGCCGCGAGCGCGCTCGAGACCCGGTACTGCAGCTTCATCGGGGCTCCGGCGCGGCGATCCGCCAGCCCACGCCGTGGACGGTCTCCAGCCCGCTGAAGCCGGCACCGACCAGCGCCCGTCGCAGCAGGTGGATCTGGCCGCGCAGCGGGTCGCCGTCGGGGAGGTCGTCGCGCCAGAGCGCCGCCTCCAGCTCGGACCGCGGCACCACGCGGCCCGGTTCGCGCATCAGGCGCTCGAGCAGGCGCATCGACATCGGCATCAGGCGCAGCGGCGCGTCGCCGACCCGGACCTCGCGTCGCCGGCGGTCCAGGCGGAGCGTCCCGGCCACGCGCACGTCGTCGACGACTTCGCCGCGGGCGCGCCGATGCAGCGCGGCCAGCCGCGCGGCCACCTCGGCCAGTGCCACCGGCTTGACGAGGTAGTCGTCGGCGCCCAGTCCGAATGCGTCGATCTTGTCGCCGAGCGCATCGCGGGCGGTCAGCACCAGCACCGGCGTGGCGACGCCGAGCGCCCGTCTGAGTCCGTCGAGGACTTCGGTGCCCGGCAACCGCGGCAGTCCGAGGTCGAGCACGATCGCGTCGAAGGTCTGGGCGGCGAGCCGCGCCAGCGCGGCCGCGCCGTCGCCGGCCAGGTCGACCTCGAATCCCCGTCGCGACAGGAACTCGTGCAGGTTGGTCGCGAGCGTCGGCTCGTCCTCGACGATCAGCACGCGGCAGCCTGCGCCGAGCGCGGGGTCCGCGACACCGGCGAGCGCCGGGGGGCCGAGTCCTCCACCGGATGCCGGGGCGGGTGACGTCGCCATCACACCCGCGGCCAGACCCGCGGGTCCGGGGGGACGGGTCGGAGACGGGACGGGGCGGGGCATGACATCGGCGTCGAGCTTATCGCGTTCGGTCCCCCTCCGCGACTCGCCTAGAATGTCGCGATGACCGATGCGAGCGACGACGATGCCGCCGGCCGGCCCAGCGCGTTCGAGCTGCTCGGCGGCGAGCCCCGGGTGCGCGCCCTGGTCGACCGGTTCTACGACCGGATGGCGATGGACGAGCGCTTCGAGGCGCTCCATGCGCTGCACCCGAAGCCGCTCGACAACGCCCGCGACAAGCTGTTCTGGTTCCTGTGCGGCTGGCTCGGCGGTCCGGACCACTACATCGAGCGATTCGGCCATCCGAGGCTGCGCGCCCGTCACCTTCCGTACCCGATCGCCTCGCGCGAGCGCGACCAGTGGCTCCTCTGCATGGCCGAGGCGATGGCCGACCTGGAGGTGCCGCAGCCGCTGTTCGATCGGCTGCTCGAGGCGTTCTCCGGGACCGCCGACTGGATGCGCAACCGTGCGGGCTGAGGCGCGCGCGGCACGATGAGCGTCACCACCGCGCTGCTCGCGGCGATCGCCGTCGGGCTGGTGGCGAGCCTCGTGCTGCTGGTGCTGCTGATGGTCCGCCGTCCGGCCGATGCGCGCGAGACCCGCGAGGGGTTCGAGACGCTGGCCGAGGCGCAGCGCGCCGCGGCCGACCGCCTGCAGCGCGAGGTGCGCGCCGAGGTGCTCGAGCAGGCTCGCGGCAACCGTGCCGAGCTGTCCGAATCGATCGGCCGCTTCGCGCGTCAGGTCACCGCCCAGGCGTCGTCGGTGGCCCAGATCCAGAACGCGCAGATCGACGGCTTCGCGCAGCAGCTCGCGCGGCTCACCGAATCCAACGAGCGCCGCCTCGCCGAGATCCGGGCGACGCTCGAGGCGAAGCTGCGCGAGCTGCAGGCCGACAACGCGGGGCGCCTCGAGCAGATGCGTGCGACCGTCGACGAGAAGCTCAACGCCACCCTCGAGCAGCGCCTGGGCGAGAGCTTCAGGCTGGTCTCGGACCGGCTCGAGCAGGTGCACCGCGGGCTCGGAGAGATGCAGGCGCTGGCCTCCGACGTCGGGGATCTCAAGCGGGTGCTGGCCAACGTCAAGACCCGGGGCATCTGGGGCGAGGTCCAGCTCTCGGCCCTGCTCGAGCAGATGCTCGCGCCGGGGCAGTACGCCGCCAACGTCGCCACCGTCCCGGGCTCGAGCGAGCGCGTCGAGTTCGCGATCCGCCTGCCGGGACGGGATGCCGCGGTCTGGCTGCCCGTCGATGCGAAGTTCCCGCGCGAGGACTGGGAGCGGCTGCAGCAGGCGCACGACCGCGCCGACGCCGTGGCGGCCGACGAGGCGGGCCGCGCGCTCGAAGCCCGGATCCGCCTGGAGGCGCGGCGCATCCGCGACAAGTACCTGTCGCCGCCGGCCACCACCGACTTCGCGCTGATGTTCCTGCCGACCGAAGGCCTGTACGCGGAGGTCGTGCGCCGCGCCGGACTGGTCGACGAGCTCCAGCGCGAGCACCGCGTCGTGCTGGCCGGGCCGACCACGCTGTGCGCACTGCTCAACAGCCTGCAGATGGGGTTCCGCACCTTCGCCGTCGAGCAGCGGACCAGCGAGGTCTGGGCGGTGCTCGGCGCGGTCAAGACCGAGTTCGGGAAGTTCGGCGACGTGCTCGCCAAGACGAAGCAGCAGCTGCAGACGGTCAGCAACTCCCTCGACACCGCGGAGGTCCGTTCGCGCGCCATCGTGCGCAGGCTGCGCGACGTGGAGGAGCTGCCGGCGGCGCAGGCCGGGGCGCTGCTGCCCGACGAGGATGCGCCGGATCGGTGAGGGCAGGGGGCGCGATGCGCGCTCCGCAGCGCGGACTCAGGTCCCCGTCGGCGTCGCGCGAATCCCGGTGAGCGCCACCCGCGCGGCCGCGGCGATGGCCTGGCTCAGGTCCTGCGCGGCACTGTGCGCGCGCAGCCAGTCGTTCACCAGCCGGCGCTCCGACAGCAGCTCGAAGTAGACGGCGTCCGCGCAATCGAGCCGCAGGTCGAGGTGCCGGATCAACGAGTAGGCGATCAGCCGGAATGCGAGTGACTCGTCGTCGGTGTCCATGGCACGACTGTACCGAGCACGCGGAACGGCGCCATCCGGGATCTCCGCGTCGCGTCGCGTCCGGCCCGCCTCCGGCACCGTCGGTCGGATCGCGCCGCATCGGCTCGACCCCTGTCACGCCGTCCGATGCGGCATGCCCCGCAACTTCCACCCGGTTCGTGCGTCGATGACTGCCATGAACGCTCCCATCGAACAGCGCCCGACCGGCCGGCCTCTCCCCTCGGCGAGCGCCACCCCCGGCCGGTTCGCGACCGACGCGACCGACGCGACCGACGTGCCGGCCTGCGGCGGGTCGGCGGGCGTCCCCGCCGATGCGCCTGCACTGACGGTCTACTACGACGGGGCGTGCCCGGTGTGCTCGCGCGAGATCGCCGCCTACCAGCGGCTGCGCGGCGCCGGATCGATCGACTGGGTGGACGCCTCGCGCTGCGCGCCCGAAGCGCTCGGCCCGGGCCTGGCGCGCGACGCCGCGCTCGCCCGCCTGCACGCGCGGCGCGACGACGGGACGCTGGTCGACGGCGCCGCGGCGTTCGCCGCGGTCTGGCGCCGCCTGCCGGCATTCGAGTGGCTCGGCCGCGTCGCCGGCTGGGCGCCGGTGCGGCCGGTGCTCGAGCTCGGCTACACGGGGTTCCTGCGGGTGCGGCGCGCCTGGCGGGCGCCCGCCTCGGGCTGGACGCCCGAGCTCGAGGGCGACCTGCGCACCGACCATGCCGGCGAGACCGGCGCGGTCTCGATCTACCGGGGCATCCTCGCGGTCTCGCGGGACGGTGCGATCCGTGCGTTCGCGGCGCGTCACCTCGAGACGGAGTCGGCGCACCTCGCCCGCATCGAGGCGGTGCTGCCCGCCGGCGCGCGCAGCCGGCTGCTGCCCGCCTGGCGGCTCGCCGGCTGGCTGACCGGCGCGCTGCCGGCACTCGCGGGACCGCGCGCGGTGCACGCGACGATCCGGGCGGTCGAGACCTTCGTCGACCTGCACTACCGCGAGCAGCTCGATCGGATCGACACGCTCGATCCGCACCGGACCGATGCCCGGCTGCAGGCCCTGCGGACGATGCTGGACGACTGCCGCGAGGACGAGGTGGCGCATCGCGACGAGGCCGCCGCGGCGCTCGCGGCGGGGTCCCGGCCCCCGGGTCCGCTGCTGCGCGCGTGGACGGCGCTGGTCGGTTCCGGATCCGCCGCCGCGGTGACGGTCTGCCGCCGCATCTGACGCGCGGTTCGCACCCGACCCCGCACCCGACCCCGCACCCGACCCCGCACCCGACCCCGACCGAGCCGAAATCCACCGGTGGCGCTCGACGCCGCGCCCGGCACGAGCCGACACTCCCCGCTCCACAGCCGGGAGGGCCCGCATGGACTTCGATTTCTCCCCCGAGCAGAAGCAGCTCAAGGACCAGGTCCGACGCTACCTGGGCGACCGCTGCGACAGCGGCGCCGTCAGGGCGATCCTCGACGGTCCCGAGCCGTACGACCGAGCCTTGTGGCGCGGGCTCGGCGAGCTCGGCTATCTCGGCGCGTCCATCCCGGAGTCCGACGGCGGGCTCGGACTCGGGCATCTCGAGGCCTGCGTGATCGCCGAGGAGCTCGGACGCGCGGTGGCGCCCGTGCCCTGGGATTCGTCGATCGCGCAGGTCGCCGAGTGCCTGGTGGAGGCCGGCTCCGACGTCCAGCGCAGCCGCTGGCTGCCGCGCCTGGCCGCGGGCGAGGCGGTGGGCGCGGTCGCGCTCGCCGAGCGTACCGGACGGGTCACCGCGGCCTCGATCCGCTGCACCGCTCGGGCCGCATCCGACGGCGGCGTGGTGCTCGATGGCACCAAGCTCGCGGTCGCCGACGGCGACGTGGCCGACGTCGCGGTCGTCGCCGCGCTCGACGCACCCGGCTCGGTCTCGCTGTACCTGGTCGCACTCGAGGGGCCCGGGATCGTGCGCACGCCCGTGCAGACCCTCGACCCCACCCGCAGCCATGCGACGCTGGTCTTCGACGGCGCGCACGCGCAGCGGCTCGGCGCACCCGGCCAGGGCCTCGAGATCCTCGAGCGTGTCCTCGACCGCGCGGCCGTGCTGGTCGCCTTCGCGCAGCTCGGCGGCGCCGATCGCGCGCTCGAGTCGGCGGTCGCCTACGCGCAGGGCCGCTTCGCCTTCGGCCGGCCGATCGGTTCGCTGCAGGCAATCAAGCACCTGCTGGCCGACATGTACGTGTCCGCGACGCTGGCGCGCTCGAACTGCTACTGGGCGGCCTGGGCGCTGTCCACCGGATCGTCCGAGCTGCCGGTCGCGGCCGCCAGTGCGCGGGTCGCCGCCACGCAGGCCTATCAGCAGTGCGCCCGCGACGGACTGCAGGTGCATGGCGGGATGGGCTTCACCTGGGCGCTCGACTGTCACCTGCACTACCGGCGCTCGAACCTGCTCGCGCTGTCGCTGGGCGCGCTCTCGCAGTGGGAGGACCGGCTGGTCGGCCTGCTGCGCGAGGGGGTCGCGGCATGAGCCGGCCGACCGGTCCTCGCCCGACGCCGAGTCCGAACGCCCGCCACCGGAGCCGATGATGAACTTCGACGACACCCCTGCCGAAGCGGCGTTCCGCGCCGAGGCGCGCGCCTGGATCCACGCGAACGCGCCCCGCGAGCTGCACGACGAACTCGCCGCGGCGGGCTTCGGCCAGCCCGCGCTGCGCAGCCGCGACCTGATGACCGCGGCCCGCGCCTGGCAGCGGCGCAAGCACGACGCCGGCTGGGCCTGCCTGCAGTGGCCGCGCGAGTACGGCGGTCGCGGCGCCTCGCCGATCGAGCGCGTGATCTGGGACCAGGAGGAGGGCGTCTACGGCAAGCTGTCGCGCGTCTTCATCATCGGCCACGGCATGTGCGGGCCGACGGTGATGGCCTATGCCGACGAGGCGGACAAGCGCCGCCTGCTGCCGCCGCTGGCCGCCGGCGACGAGGTCTGGTGCCAGATGTTCTCCGAGCCGTCGGCCGGCTCCGACCTCGCCGGCCTGCGCACGCGCGCCGTGCGCGACGGCGCGGACTGGGTGGTCGACGGCCAGAAGATCTGGACCAGCGGCGCGCACCTGTCGGACTGGGGCATCCTGCTCGTGCGGACCGACCCCGAGGTGCCCAAGCACGAGGGCCTCACGATGTTCTTCGTGCACATGAGGAGCCCGGGCATCGAGATCCGCCCGATCCGGCAGGTCAACGGCGAGTCGCACTTCAACGAGGTGTTCTTCACCGGCCTGCGGATCCCGGACGCGCAGCGCCTGGGTGCCGTCGGCGCCGGCTGGCGGGTGTCGCTGCACACCCTGATGAACGAGCGGCTGTCGATCGGTGCCGGCATGCCCACCGGCTTTCCGCAGCTGCTCGAGCTGTGCTGTCGCCTGGAGACCGGCGAGGGGCGCGCGGTCGACGATCCGGCGGTGCGCGCGCGGCTGGCGACCTGGGCGGTGCGCACCAGCGGCCTGAAGTACACCGCCTGGCGCAGCATCTCGGCGCTGTCGCGCGGCGAGATGCCCGGGCCCGAGAACTCGATCGGCAAGCTCGTGGCGGGCCGCACGCTGCAGGAGATCGCCGCGTTCGCGCTCGACCTGCAGGGACGCGCCGGCGTGCTGGCCGATCCCGCGCTCGCCGAGGCCGGCGCGGCCTTCCAGGCGATGCTGATGCGCTCGCCGGCCACCCGCATCGAGGGCGGCACCGACGAGATCCTGCGCAACGTGATCGCCGAGCGCGTGCTCGGGCTGCCGCCCGACCTGCGGGCCGATCGCGGCATCCCGTTCAGCAGGGTCCCGACGGGTGCCGCACCGTGATGCCTCGCGGCGGTGGGAGAATCCGCGCATCGACCACGAGGGACTCCGCATGGATGCGCTGCACGGCCTGAAGGTGCTCGAGCTCGGCCAGCTGATCGCCGGCCCGTTCGCCGGCAAGACGCTCGCCGACTTCGGCGCCGATGTCGTCAAGATCGAGCCCTGCGAGGGCGGCGATCCGCTGCGCACCTGGCGGCTGCTGCGCGACGGCACCTCGGTGTGGTGGGAGGTGCAGTCGCGCAACAAGCGCTCGGTGGCGCTCGACCTGCGCACGACCGAAGGCCAGGAGGCGGTCCGCGCGATCGCCGCCGAGGCCGACGTGCTGATCGAGAACTTCAAGCCCGGCACCCTCGAGGGCTGGGGCCTCGGCTGGGACGTGCTGCACGCGCTCAATCCCGGCCTGATCATGCTGCGCATCTCCGGCTTCGGGCAGACCGGCCCGTATGCGGGCAAGCCCGGCTTCGGCGTGCTCGGCGAGGCGATGGGCGGGCTGCGCCATCTCACCGCCGAGCCGGGCCGCGTGCCGGTGCGCGTGGGTGTGTCCATCGGCGACACGCTGGCCGCGCTGCACGGGGTGATCGGCGTGCTCACGGCGCTGCGCCACCGGGAGGTCAACGGCGGTCAGGGGCAGGTGATCGACGTCGCGCTCTACGAGAGCGTCTTCAACGTGATGGAGAGCCTGCTGCCGGAGTACGACGCCTTCGGCGTGGTCCGTGGCGCGGCCGGCAGCGCGCTGCCCGGCATCGCCCCGAGCAACGCCTATCCGTGCGCGGACGGCGCCTACGTGCTGGTGGCGGGCAACGGCGACAGCATCTTCCGGCGGCTGATGCAGGCGATCGGTCGCGCCGACCTGGCGACGGACCCCGGCCTGGCCCGCAACGACGGCCGCGTGCCGCGCGTCGAGGAGATCGACGCCGCCATCCGGGACTGGACCTCGCGCCGCCCGATCGACGAGGCGATCGCGACGCTCGAGGCCGCCGGCGTGCCGGTCGGACGCATCTATTCGGTGGCCGACATCGCCGCCGATCCGCAGTACCTCGCCCGCGACATGATCGTGCAGACGCACGACGTGGAGGGCCGGCCGCTGAAGGTGCCCGGCATCGTGCCCAAGCTCGCCGACACTCCCGGGCGGATGCGCACGCCCGCGCCACGGCTCGGTCAGCATACCGACGAGGTGCTGGCGCAGCGCGGCTGGCCGCAGCGACCGCCGGATCCCGCTGACGCGGGCTGAGGGTTGCGCAACGTCCGATCCCCCGACCAGGAGACTCCCCATGTCCGAACGACCCGCGCCCGCCGGCGCCGAGCTGCCGCGCCTCGGCCAGGGCTTCCACTGGCAGGACCTGACGGTCGGCCAGCGCATGCGCACCTTCCGGCGCACCGTGACCGAGGCCGACCTGGTCGGCTTCATCGGCGTGACCGGCATGCTCGAGGCGATCTTCATCGATGCCCACCACGAGGGCGGCGCGATCGCCGGTCGACCGGTGCCCGCGGTGCTGACCTACTCGCTCATCGAAGGCTTCCTGCTGCAGACGATGATCCAGGGCACCGGTCTGGCGTCGCTCGAGCTGCACAAGCGCATCCTCGCGCCGGTGCTGGTCGGCGACACGATCGAGGCGGAGGTCGAGGTCCTGTCCATCCGGCCGACCTCGAAGAGCGGGCGGGCCGTCGTCGGTTCGCGCGTCGACGTCTACAACCAGCGCCGGGAGCAGGTGATGACCTACGAGGTCACGCGGCTGCTCGCCGGTCGTCCCGCGCTCGCCTGAGCGATCGCCGCCCTCCGGAGCCACTGCCCATGTCCACCGAGTCCCTGTTCCGGCCGCTTCGCGTCGGCGCGCTGCCGCTCACCCATCGCGTCGTGATGGCGCCGCTCACCCGGATGCGCGCGAGCGTTCCGGACTGCGTGCCGACCGCGCTGAATGCGCGCCACTACGCGCAGCGCGCGACGCCCGGCGGGCTGATCATCGCCGAGGCCTCGCAGGTCGCGCCGGGCGGGCGGCTGGCGCCGAGCACGCCGGGCATCCATTCGCCCGAGCAGATCGCGGGCTGGCGGGGCGTGGTCGATGCGATCCATGCGAAGGGCGGGTTCGTCTACCTGCAGCTGTGGCACGTGGGGCGGCTCTCGCATTCGTCGTACCAGCCCGACGGCGGAGCGCCGGTATCGGCCTCGGCGGTGCCGGCGAGCGGCTCGGTGCGCACCGCCTCCGGCGGCAGCGAGCCGTTCCAGGTGCCGCGGCCGCTGCGCACCGACGAGATCCCGGCGCTGGTCGAGACCTACGCGCAGGCCGCCCGCAACGCGATGGCGGCCGGTTTCGACGGGGTCGAGATCCACGGCGCCAACGGCTACCTGCTCGAGCAGTTCCTGCAGTCGCGCACCAACCTGCGCGACGATGCCTACGGCGGCTCGATCGAGAACCGGGCGCGCCTGCTGCTCGAGGTGACCCGGGCGGTGGCCGCGGCGTGCGGCGCCGGGCGCGTCGGCGTGCGCCTGTCGCCCTACGGCGTGGCCAACGGCAGCGGCGAGGCCGATCCGCAGCCGCTGTACCGGCACGTGATCCGGGCGCTCGACACGATGGGCCTGGCCTACCTGCACCTGATCGAGCCGCGCGCGAGCGGCGCCGGGCAGGCCGAGGTCGACCACGCCGGCGTGCCCTCCGCGGCCGAGCTGTTCCGTCCGGACTGGCACGGCGTGCTGATCGCCGCCGGCAACTTCCGCGGGGACAGCGCCGCGCGCATGGTCGCCGAGGGGCACGCCGACGCCATCGCGTTCGGACGGCTCTTCATCTCGAACCCCGACCTGCCGGCGCGGCTGCGCGTCGGTGCCGCGCTGACCCCCTACGACCGCTCGACCTTCTACTCCCAGGGCGAGGCCGGGTACGTGGACTACCCGACGATGGACGCGGCCTGAGTCCGCCGGGCGGCGGGATCGCGACCGCGGCGCGGGCAGGGTCGATGCCGCAGGCCGTCATACTTGCGGCATCGACCGCCACGTCGGACCCTCGGGGAACGCCTCCATGAGCAGCACCTTCATCGCCATGCTTCACTACAGCCAGGATCTCGACGCCTGGCTGCACCTGACCGGCTGGGACTCGCCGCCGAACGACCGGGACACGATGGCCGCGCTGCGGCAGATCGAGTCGCAGACCGACGAGGTCCTGGCCGAGCGGGGCGAACCGGCGTTCACGCCCTTCGTGCTGCTGGGCGGGACGCTCGATTCCGCACAGTCGCCGCACGTCGTGCGCAAGCTCTGGCGGCTCGCGCCCGAGCTCGCCGAGCGGCTGCTGCAGCAGATCGAGCAGCGCGGCACCGAGGAGGCCATCGACGATGCGATCGCCGAATGGGACGGCACGCGCGCCGAGCACGGCGACGATGCGCTGAGTCTCGACCTCGACGACTACATCGGGGTGGACTTCGCCGACCTCGCCGAGCGCGCCTACGCGCCGAGCGACCGGAGCCCGGAGGCCGCATGAACGCGATCGACCTGAAGGGCCGCTGCGCGGTCGTCACCGGCGGCGCGGCCGGCATCGGCCTGGCCGTCGCGCGGCGCTTCGCCGCCAGCGGTGCGCGCGTGGCGATCTGGGACGTGGACGGGGCGGCCGCGGACGCCGCGGCGGCCGCGCTCGGAGTCGGGCACCTCGGCGTGGCGACGGACGTCGCCGACGAGGCCTCGGTGCAGGCCGCCACGGATGCGACAGCGGCCGCATTCGGCCGGCTCGACGTGCTGGTGTGCAGCGCCGGCATCGCCGGACCGAACGCGACCACCTGGGCGTACGAGCCGGCCGCGTGGCGCCGGGTGTTCGACGTGAACCTGCACGGCACGTTCCTGTGCAACCGGGCCGTGGTGCGCGCGATGCTCGCGAACGACTACGGGCGCATCGTCAACATCGCCTCGATCGCCGGCAAGGAAGGCAACCCGAACGCCTCGGCCTATTCGGCCTCGAAGGCGGCGGTGATCGGGCTGACCAAGTCGCTCGGCAAGGAACTGGCCAGGACGGGCATCCGCGTCAACTGCGTGACGCCGGCGGCCGTGAAGACCGCCATCTTCGACCAGATCTCCCAGGAGCACATCGACTTCATGCTGTCGAAGATCCCGATGGCGCGCTTCGGCGGCGTCGACGAGATCGCGGCGATGGTGGCGTGGCTGGCGAGCGAGGAGTGCTCGTTCTCCACCGGCGCGGTGTTCGACCTGTCCGGCGGCCGGGCGGTCTACTGAGGCCGTCGGGCGTCCCGTCGGGCGTGCCGTCGGGGGCGGGTCTGCCGCCGCCCCTGCGGAGTCGGCTATGCTCACCACCGGTACCACGACGACGACCGTGGCCATCGCCTTCGGAGCCCTCCATGCCTCTCGTTCGACAGCAGCTGCTCACCACCGCCCTCGTCCTCGCCGCCGCCTGTGTTCCCGCGGTCGCGGGCAGCATCGCCGGATCCTCGGCGGCGGGGGGCTCGTCCGCCTCGTCGGCGGCCTCGGATTCGGTCGGCACCTCCAGCGACAGCTCGACCCGGGTCGTCGCCAACGCCGAGGGGCCGTACCGGATCGTCGACGTCACGCCGGTTCCCGAGCGGCCCGGCACCGTGCGCGTGACGCTCCTCGCGCTCGCCGACAAGCCGGCCGACAAGCCCGACGAGGCGGTCCTGCTGTATCTGCCGCAGCAGACCTTCGAGCGGACCGGTCTCGCGCCCGGTGGCACGATCACCGCGCAGCAGCGTCCCTACGGCGTCGAGTTCGCCCACGCCGACACGCGCCGTGCGTTCTTCCTGCTGCTCACCGACGACGTGCAGCGCGAGCTGCGCTCGAACCCCGTCTCGCTCTGAGTCCGGCCGTGCGCCGCGCGGCCGCGCGGGCGCTCGTCCGCGCGGCGCTGCTGCTCCCCGGGACCTGGGGCGCCGCGCAGGCCGGTCAGCTCGGCTTCTGCGACCCGCCCGCCGAGCTCGACGCCTCGCAGCAGGACGTGCTGCTGCGCTTCGGCGCGGTCATCAAGTCGACCCTCGACGCATCGGGCGGCTCGCTCGCGCTGGTGGCGCGCTCGGGGCTGGACCTCGCCCGGTTCGGGATGCGCTATTCCCATGCGGGCATCAGCCTGCGCGCCAGCGCGAACGGCCCGTGGTCGATCCGCCAGCTCTACTTCGACTGCGGCGAGCGGCGCCCGCGTCTGTTCGACGAAGGCGTCTCGGGCTTTCTCGCCGGCAATCGGGATCCCGGGAGCGGCTGGTTCTCGGCCGTGGTCGTCCCCGACGCCGAGGGGGCGCTCGAGCGGGCGGCGACCGACAACCGGCTCGCGCTGCGCCTGGTCGGCGGCACCTACAGCGCCAACGCCTACGCCTGGGGCCTGCGCTACCAGAACTGCAACCAGTGGGTCGCCGAGCTGCTCGGCGTGGCCTGGGGCGGCCTCGGCGCGCCCGGCCCGCAGGGCGCCGGCGAGGACCTGCGCGCGGACGCGCAACGCTGGCTGCGCGCTCAGGGCTACGAGCCCTCGCGCTTCGATGTGGACGATCCGGTGCTGATGTGGCTGGGCGGCGTGCTGCCCTGGCTGCACCGTGACGACCATCCTGCCGAAGACCTCGGGCAGTGGCGGTTCCGGGTCAGCATGCCGGCCTCGATCGAGGCCTTCGCGCGCGCCCGGGCACCGGCGGCGCGGCGCTTCGAGTTCTGCCACGCCGGGCGGCGGATCGTGGTCCGCGAGGGCTGGGAGCCGATCGCGGAGGGCTGCGAGCCGGGTCCGTCGGACCGCGTGATCTCGCTGGACCTCTGAGCGGTCCACGGGCCTGCGATCCCCGCTTGCGAGTGGGGCCGCGTGCGTCAGTCATACTGCGTCGAATCCCCGACCCCCGCCGCCATGTACGAACCGACCACGGCCCTCGGCTACTTCCGGATGCTCGTGAGCGACGCCGACTCGATCCCCCTGCTCGAGGCGGCCGCGTCGCTCGCGCTCGACGCCTACCCGGACCTCGACCTGCAGGCCAGCCTCGCAGACTTCGACCGGCTCGCCGGGCAGCTCGCCGCGGACTGCAGGCCGGTCTCGACCGAGACCGCACGCCTGCAGCACGCGCTGCACTTCTTCTACGTGGCCCAGGGCTTCGCCGGCAACGTGCAGGCCTACTACGACCCCGACAACAGCTACCTGCATCGCGTGCTCGAGACGCGGCGCGGCATTCCGATCACCCTCGCGGTCCTGTTCGCCGAGCTCGCCCGTCACATCGGGCTCGAGGTCGACGGCATCTCGTTTCCGGGTCACTTCCTGCTCAGGGTCAACCTGCACGAGGGCATCGTCGTGATCGACCCGTTCACCGGCGAGAGCCTCGACGGCGACGAGCTCGAGCGCCGCGCGGCGCCTCACGGCGTCGAGGTCCAGGCGCTGCTGCAGCCGGCCGCCCCGCAGCAGATCCTGATCCGGATGCTGAACAACCTGCAGGCCGTGCACGCCAGGGCGGGGCGCGCGGACCTGCTCGAGAAGGTCCGCGAGCGGCTGCAGATCGTGCACGCCGCGACGGGCGGCTAGTCGCCGGAGGTCGGCGCCGCCGAGGGCAGGGCGTCCGGGCGCTCGAGTTCGAGACCGGTGAGCCAGAGACGGGTGTCGAACTCGAGCTGCGCGTAGTCCGGCTCCATGTGCCGGCACAGCGCGTAGAACGCGCGGTCGTGCGCCCGCTCGCGGAGATGGGCCAGTTCGTGCACGGTGATCATCCGAAGGAACGCGGCCGGCGCCTCCTTGAAGACGCTCGCGATCCGGATCTCGCGCTTGGCCTTGAGCGCCGTGCCCTGCACCCGCGAGATCGCGGTGTGCGTGCCGAGCGCGTCGTGCGTGACGTGCAGGCGGTTGTCGTAGAGCACCTTGGCCAAGGGCGGCGCGCTCTTCATGTAGCGCGCCTTGAGCTCGCCCACGTAGTCCCGCAGTTCGCGGTCGTTGCGCACCGCGTGCGCGTCGGGATAGCGCTGCGCGACGGTGGCCTGCACGCGCCGCTCGGCCAGCAGCTCGCGCACGCGATCCAGCACCGGCTGCGGGTAGCCCGCCAGGTAGCGCAGCGCGGTCACGTCGGTGCGGCGCCGGCAGGCGGCGCTGCGTCGTCGACGGGGGGCGAAGCGCCCGCGCTCGGGTCGGGGCCCCATGCGAGCAGCAGGTTGTTCGCCGGCATCGGCACCCGCTCCCGCAGACCGAGGCCGGCCGCCCGTGCCTGCGCGGCGACGTCCGCCACGCGGCGCAGCCCCCATCGGGGATCGCGGGCGCGCAGGTCCGCGTCGAAGGCCAGGTTGCCGGGCGAGGTGGGCACGCCGTCCTCGAGGTAGGGGCCGTAGGTGAGGAGCAGGCCGCCGGGTCGCAGCCGCGCGGCCGCGCCGCGCATCAGCGCCTCCGTGCAGTCCCACGGCGCGATGTGCAGCATGTTCGCGCAGAAGACCGCGTCGACCCGCGGCGGCAGCCCCGCGGGCCACGGCGACGACAGCACGTCGAGCCGCAGCGGCGCGCGCACCCGTTCGATCCCCTCGCACCAGGCGCCGATCGACGCCATCGCGTCGGGGTCAGGATCGGTGGGCTGCCACGACCATCCGGGCAGGCCCGCGGCGAAGCGCGCGGCGTGCTGTCCGGTGCCGCTGGCGATCTCCAGCATCAGGCCCTGCGCGGGCAGCAGGCGCCGGAGCTCGACGAGAAGGGGCGGGCCGTTGCGCTCGGCCGCGGCGCTGTGCCGGCGGGGGTCGATCGGAATCATGCGCCGGTTGTACGCGATGCGATGGCGGCCCGCAAACGCGGGCCGGCCTCCGCAGGGATGTAGGAGGATCGGCCGATCCGATCATCACGATCGAAATCATTCTCTGGACAGATAACGCGCCGGGCGCCAGGCTGCGCAGGTCGCTCCCGTGCCTCGCTTCGACACGCCTTCGGCGACCTTCGACACAGAAAAGGAAGACACGACATGTCCGATGCAGCCCAGTGCCCGTTCTCCTCAGCCGCCCGGTCCGCCTCCGGATCGCCACGCGGACGCTCAAACCGCGACTGGTGGCCGAACCGCCTCGACCTCGGCGTCCTGCGCCAGCATTCGCCGGCCGGCGATCCGATGGACCCCGACTTCGACTATGCGCAGGCGTTCGCCGCGCTCGATCTCGAGGCCGTCAAGCAGGACCTGCATGCGCTGATGACGACCTCGCAGGACTGGTGGCCGGCCGACTGGGGCCACTACGGTCCGCTGTTCATCCGCATGGCCTGGCACAGCGCGGGCACGTACCGCATCTCCGACGGCCGGGGCGGTGCGGGCTCGGGCACGCAGCGCTTCGCGCCGCTCAACAGCTGGCCCGACAACGGCAACCTCGACAAGGCGCGCCGGCTGCTGTGGCCGATCAAGCGCAAGTACGGCCGCAGCCTGTCGTGGGCGGACCTGATGATCCTCGCCGGCAACTGCGCGCTCGAGTCGATGGGCTGTCGCACGTTCGGCTTCGGCGGCGGTCGCGCGGACGTCTGGGAGCCGGGCGAGGACGTCGACTGGGGCAGCGAGGACCGCTGGCTGGGCGATGCGCGCTACAGCGGCGATCGCGAGCTCGCGAATCCGCTGGCCGCCGTGCAGATGGGCCTGATCTACGTGAACCCGGAAGGTCCCGGGGGCCATCCCGATCCCGTCGCCTCCGGCCGCGACGTGCGCGAGACCTTCGCGCGGATGGCGATGGACGACGAGGAGACCGTGGCGCTCGTGGCCGGCGGCCACACCTTCGGCAAGGCCCACGGCGCCGGCGACCCGGCACTGGTCGGTCCCGAGCCCGAAGGCGCGCCGATCGAGTCGCTGGGCCTCGGCTGGATCAACCGCCTGGGCACCGGACGCGGCGTGCACACCACCACCAGCGGCATCGAGGGCGCGTGGAAGCCGAACCCCACGACCTGGGACAGCGGCTACTTCGACATGCTGTTCGGCTACGAGTGGGAGCTGGTCAAGAGCCCGGCCGGCGCGCACCAGTGGCGGGCCCGGGACGTCAGGCCCGAGCACATGATCCCCGATGCCCACGATCCGTCGGTGTCGCATCCGCCGATGATGACGACGGCCGACCTGTCGCTGCGCATGGACCCGGTCTACGAACCGATCGCGCGGCGCTTCCATGCCCATCCCGAGCAGTTCGCCGACGCCTTCGCGCGCGCGTGGTTCAAGCTGACCCATCGCGACATGGGGCCGCGGGCGCGCTACCTCGGGCCCGACGTGCCGGCCGAGGTGCTGATCTGGCAGGACCCCGTTCCGCCGGTCGCGCATCCGCTGGTCGATGCGGCCGACGTCGCGGCGCTCAAGGCCGCGATCCTGGCCACCGGCCTGACGGTCCCGCAGCTGGTCGCGACGGCCTGGGCGTCGGCGTCGACGTTCAGGGGCTCCGACAAGCGCGGCGGCGCCAACGGCGCGCGGATCCGGCTCGCCCCGCAGAAGGACTGGGAGGTCAACCGGCCGCAGCAGCTCGCGACGGTGCTGGAGACGCTCGAGGGCGTGCGGCGCGGGTTCGACGCCTCGGCACCCGGCGGCAAGCGGGTGTCGATGGCCGACCTGATCGTCCTGGGCGGCTGCGCAGCCGTCGAACGGGCCGCCGCCGCGGCGGGCCATCCGATGACGGTGCCGTTCTCGCCCGGCCGCACCGACGCCACGCAGGCGCAGACCGACGTCGCGTCGTTCGCCGTGCTCGAGCCGGTGGCCGATGCGTTCCGCAACTACCGTGGCGAGCGTGCCGAGCGGCCGACCGAGGTGCTGATGCTCGACCGCGCGCAGCTGCTGGGCCTGACGCCGCCGCAGATGACGGTGCTGGTCGCGGGGCTGCGGATGCTCGACGTCGACGCGGGCCGCTCGTCGCACGGCGTGCTCACCGATCGTCCGGGCACGCTCGCCACCGACTTCTTCGTCAACCTGCTCGACATCGGCACCGTCTGGTCGCCGGCGGCCGGCTCCGACGAGCTGTTCGAGGGGCGCGATGCGACGGGCGCGGTGCGCTGGCGCGCGACGCGGGCCGACCTGATCTTCGGCTCGCACTCCGAGTTGCGGGCGATCGCGGAGGTCTACGGCTCGGACGACGCCGGTCCGAAGTTCGTGCGCGACTTCGTGGCCGCGTGGAGCCGGGTGATGGACGCCGACCGGTTCGATCTGCGCTGAGCGAGGGGCCGCCCGTGCGCGAGGCTCAGGACGCGCGGGAGGCCTGGGCGAGCGGCGATTCGAAGGCGCAGTAGACCTTGCCTTCGGCGAGCGGGAGATGGCTCTTGATCCGCCCGCGGCGGGCGAGCGAGGCGGCGACCTCGTCGTCCGCGCCGCCCGGGCCCTCCAGCCGCCGACGGGTGGTGTCCACCGACGCCATGTCGTCGGTGCACAGGAACCAGACCAGCGCCTCCTGCAGCGCGGCTGTCGACTGCGTGCGCTCCCCGCGCAGCGCATGGACGTCCGAGAGGTCGACCAGATCGTGCCCGAGGGCGTGGGCGTATCCGATCGCGCGGTCGATCGCCACCGCCCGCTCGAGCAGGCCGAGCGCCGCATCCAGACGGTCGTGCTCGATCCGGTGCATCGCCAGCGCGTGCAGTGCGCGCGCCTGCATCGTCCGCTCCCCGTAGCGCTCGCTCATCGCGAGGGCCGCCTCGAACGCCCGGGTGGCGCCGTCGTCGTCGTCTTCCTGGCGCAGCGCCGTGGCGATGCCGAACAGCGTCAGGACCTCGCCGGCGCGATTGCGCGACGCCCAGTGAAGCGGAATCGCGCGGTCGTACCAGTCGCGCGCCTGGGCCGGGCTGCCGAGTCCCCGATGGATCTCGGCGAGGTTGTGCAGGGCCGTGGCCTCGCCTGCCACGTCGCCGATCTGGCGATGCAGGTCCAGGGCCTCGCGTGCGCAGCGCAAGGCCGCTGCGGGGTCCTCGGCCCGCCAGAACACGAATCCGAGCTCGCGCAGCCCCTCGGCCTGTCCCGGGCCGTCCCCGATCGCGCGATACAGGTCCAGTGCGCGGTGGGCGGACTCCAGTGCCGGGGCGATCCGGCCGGTGTAGGCGAAGGCCCCCGCCTGCCGCAGCAGCACGGCCGCGAGGGTTCCCGGATCGTCGAGTGCCCCGGCGACCGCGAGGGCGCGATCGATCGTGGCCTGCTGCTCGGTGCGCCGGCCGAGCCGCTCGAGCGCCGCCTCCTTCAGCAGCAGCACGCTGCACAGACGCTGTCGCGAGGCGGAACCGCCCGATTCCAGCAGGTGCAGCGCGCGGTCGTAGAGGTCGATCGCGTTGCCGTAGGCATAGACGCCGTCCGCTGCGCGCGCGGCGCGGATGAACGATTCCGCTTCGCCGGGGCCGCGCGGGGGTGTCGTCGCGCTGGCCACGGGCGCAGGGGGCGCGTCGGGCTCGAAGGGCGCGACGGATGCGACGGGTGCGGTGGGCCGGAAGGACTCCGCCCGCAGCGCCTGCCGCACGGCCCGATGCAGGTCCCGCGTCTGCGGCGACGGGCTGGCCTGGAACTCCGAGCGCAGCACCGTGCAGAGGCGCTCCCATTCGGCGTCCACCGCCCAGGGATCGCCCACGGCCTCCAGGATCCGCATCATCCGGCGAGAGACCGACTCGCTCGCCGGATCGAGGTCGCGCAGCCGGCCCGCGTGGCCGAGTGCCGAAGGCCAGTCGGATCGGATCATCGCGTCGGTGACGAGCCGGTCGAGGCTCTTCGCGGCGAGCGCATGCAGCCGCGCGCGCGTGGCGTCCAGCCACTCGGTGAACGCCTCGCAGTCGTCGTAGGTCCGACCCTGCAGGAACGGCCCGGTGTAGAGCGATGCCGCCTCGGTCCAGTCGGCCGGCGTGGGGCCGCTCGAGGCCTGCAGGAAACGCAGGAGATCGATGTCGATGCCGGCACCGGGCACGAAGCGCACCTGCGCCTCGTCGGTGACCAGGCAGTCCTGGAGGGCCCCGCCGGCGATCGTCCTCAGAGAGTGGAGCGCCTGGCGCAGGCTGTGCCGGGCCGTCGCGTCCGTCGACCCGGCCCACAGGAGATCGGCGAGCCGGCTGCGCGCGTGGGCGCGGTCGGCCTCGAACACGAGGAACGCGAGCAGCGCGAATGCCTTGGCGGAATGGGGCCGTACCGGCCGTCCCGTCGCGAGGAGGGCACCGGGTCCGAACAGCCGCAGCACGAGATCGGTCAAGGCGCCCCTCCTGTCGTGACGCGGTCGTGACGCGGTCGCGCGTCGTCCGGTCACCATAGCGCAACCCGCCGCCCCGAAACAGGACTCCGACGATGACCGCCACCGCGCCGCTGGCCACCTCCACCTCGAGCTGCCGCCTGTCCAACGAGCCCGGACGGGGCCTGCTGACCGTCCGCGGTCAGCACGTCGTGACCGATTCGCCGCCGACGCTGGGCGGGCCCAACGAGGCCCCCAACCCGGTGGAACTGCTGCTCTGCGCCCTGAGCGGATGCGCGGCCTTCATCTGCGAGCGCGCCGCGAAGGAACTCGGCATCCCGCTCGGCTCGGTGGTCGTGACGGCCGCAGGCGACTTCGACCCCCGAGGGGTCTGCGGCGAACCGTTCGATCCGCGCTTCCAGGCCATCCGCGTGCGGATGACCCTCGACGGTCCCGATCCGGCGCAGCGCGTCGCGCTGCTCGAGGCGTTCAAGGCCCGCTGCCCGGTCTACACGACGCTGTGCCGCGCGGCCCCGATCGAGATCGAACTGTCCTGAGGAGGACCGCGTCATGTTCAAGCTGCGTTGCTGCGATGTCGGATTCGATTGCCCCGGCGTGATCACCGGCGTCACGCAGGCCGAGGTGCTCGCCCAGGCCGGCGAGCACGCCAGTGCGGTCCACGGCGTGCAGGTGACGCCGGCGATGGCCGGTCAGGTGATGGCGCTCATCCGGGAGGAGGGCGCGGCGGCCGGGGCGCCGGAGCCCGGCCAGTGAGCGCCACACCGCGGCCCCTGCGCCGCTCGATGCTCCTCGCGTCGTCGGCGCTGATCGTGTCGGCCTGCGGCGGCGGCGGGGAAGGGAGCCCTGGCGCGGCGGGATCGAGCGCGCCGGCGACTCGCAAGTCGTTCGCGCGGCAGGGCTTCAACATGCCCGACTGGTCCGTGTGGAGCTCGGCCGGGCTGGAGCGAAGCCTGCAGGCTGCCCGAGACGCGAATGCGAACACCCTGATCTTCAGCTTCACGCTGTACCAGTCGGACGGTCTGAAGGGGGCGCGCTTCCTGCCCATCCCGGTCAATGAACTGATGCGCCATCAGGCCGCCTGGGCCCGCGCCGCGAGTTCGGGCTTCACGGTGTGGATCAAGCCCGGCATCTACATCGGCACCGACCTGGC
>Ga0105105_10000277_pt1 | contig 23735 bp, 21 predicted proteins | sample PPLLaktember2015_4_FD_79108 | JGI IMG/M metagenome (GOLD analysis project Ga0105105, IMG submission 79108) | Freshwater sediment microbial communities from Prairie Pothole Lake near Jamestown, North Dakota, USA - PPLs Lake P8 Core (1) Depth... | ecosystem: Environmental > Aquatic > Freshwater >...
GTATTCAGGGTTTATACAAAAAAATCTTATTTTGTCCCAGAGGTTAGCGACCATCTTTTTTTCAACCATGGTTTCTACACAGCAGAGCATGACATACCATACCACCAGAGGGCGCTTTTGGATTTAGCGGCAAATGGAACAACATGGCTTTTTGATACAAACGGTGAAAAAAAGAAACTAAAAGTTTTAGTTTATGATATTGAGACTACTAATTACGAAGAGGGAAAAACCGATGTCCCAATAGACATCGTAGGTTATTCGAGTTTTGATTTAGTTTTTGAGTCCAGCAAAAAACTTGAGAAAGAAGAATTCAGTTTCGATATCATAGATTGTCCATCTAATTGGGAGGACATGGAAATCAAACAACTTGTTTCAAACAATGTTGATGAAGAAGTCAAAAACCTCTATGATATGTGTAAGATACTTGGTGGTTGCGATATCGCATCTGGTCATAACATCGTGGGTTTTGATAATTTCCATTTGTATGGTAGGATAGATTGGATTTTGAAGAATTACCGTGAACAACTCTCCGGCGAAGAAAGGAAAACTTTTCAATGTTTCATTAATGAACATTGCAGGCTTGACAAGTCATTTCATTTTGGCGTCGGCTCCGAGGTCGTACAGTTTTACCCAACTTGTTTTGATACTTATCTTGCAGCACGTAAGTTTTATCATTTTTTAGATGAATTCAGCCTTAAAACCCTGGCTCCTTTTTTAGGTGTTATCGTTAAGGACAGGATTATTTTGGCTCCTTCTCAAATTAAGATAGATGCCAGGACTTTGAAGTACAACAAACAAGATATACAGGAGCAAATAGGGGTGACTTTGAATCTTATCCAACAGGCGTTGCCACTGGCTTTTACGACTTGCATGCCTTTTGATATGCTACTACCAACTGGTGCCGTAAACATGTGGGACCATATGGCTCTTTTACGCGGCGCAGTCCAAAAAAAGATTATGCCGCCCATCTGCAGGGTTAAATCAGTATCGCAGGTTTTAGTAAAAGATTTCAATGGATGCAAAACCAGAGAAGAAATAATTAAACAAGCAAAAAAGAAACGCGAACAACTATCAAAAGATATCGTACGTGTTCTGAAGTACGGCGATGAAATGCCCGAGTGGGTAGAATACCCATATGTTATTTACAATGAGAGGGCGGTTGATGACGAGGAATCACTGAGTTATCATATGCCTGGTGGTATGACAATAAAACCTGACAAAGAGGCGCATTCTGATTTTGTCCCATGGTACCATGTTGTTGTAGCTGATGTCGGTGCTATGTATCCAACTATTCTGAAAGCTATGAACATAGGCGCAGATACAGTAAAACTTGCGTCCAAGACGGAGAAACCTGATGCATGGATATGGCTAAAAAAACTACCTGAAAAATTTTTTGAAAACAAGGACGTATTTTGGCGAGAGATAAACTCAGAGGACTCCTACGCAGATAAAGGCTACATCATAGGAATAAAAATAGATGATTCACCTGGCGTCGTAAACCATGCTATGACCGGCATAATGAACATGATTGCTAAAATAAAAAAAGAGCTCAAGGAAGCAAAGAAAAAAGGTGACAAAATTGAATTGCAGAGACTAAAAATGATGTACCAAAGTATGAAGGGTGCCAGAAATGCTGGAACCCATGGGATCCTCTCAGCACCAACTGTAACAGGTAGACAATTCAATCTATGGGGTGCAGCTGCCATTACAACAAAAGGTCAGATGATACTTGCTGATACACTAAAATATCTTGAGAGTAAAAACATCCGTGTAGTTTACGGTGACACAGATGGTATATACCTTGGATGCTCTCGCTCAGCTGGGAACCTCCCAGGTTTCTCAAAAACATTGGGTGTTTCTCAGAACGCTGACGAAAAATCTTGGCTTACCAAACCAGAGGTGGCAATTGCAGCGATTGATGAATGTGACAAAAAATGGCAAGAGGATTTAAACTATCCTGATTTTGAGTTAGAGCCAGAGATACATGACAGCATGATTTTTGTTAAACATAAGAACTATCTGATTTTTGATGAAAAAAATGGTAAAATAGAGATGACGACAAAGGGCAATAATTTCAAAGGATCTGACAAAGCAAACATCGCACGTAAAGTACTAGAAGAGATAATGATGCTTGTCTTGAAAGAGAACCCTTGTTGGGATGACGAGGAAAAAGCTAGATGTGCGATTAAAAACAGTATAAAGAATAAAACAAAAGAGATACTATTAAAATTGGATTTATCTAAAGTTGATATAGATGATTTAACACTGATTCAATCTGTCCAGCCATCAAAACGCTATAAAACTATTCAGAATGGCTCTGCATCTGTTTTTAGTAAACGCTCTGCTGCGCTAGAAAAACTTCTTGGCCAGCCCGTCAGAACACGAATTAAACTGAAATTTGTTGTAACAAAAAGACCTTTACCAGGCATCACCAACCCATCTAAAAGCGGTGTTAAACCAATCGATTATATGTACCCTGTTGACCTTTTAAAAAATACAAATGAAATTGATTTAGAATGGTACAAAAAGATGATTGAAAATTATATACAGGGTGCTTTTGGTCTTTCTGATATTTCTACGACTGAGCAGAAGGGTCTTGACGCATGGATGTAGTTAACCTGCGTTAACTTTAGTTAACTAATAAAATTAAAAAAACAAACTGTTTTTATCCCACCTGTAAACTTAATTTTAACAGGAGGGAAAAACTGGGGAAAAACTATTTATTTAAAAAAAAGATTATTAAAATGGGGGACAAGGAGTATTTGGGGAGGTAAATTAAATACCTGCTTTCCACAAAAAGAGGCACATTCCTCCTATCAACGCATCCCGTCCCCCAAACTTTTACTGAAATACACTAAGAAATAGTTTTATTAAAAATAAAAAATTGTTTTTCAACAAATATGGTTCTGGTAACCATTACAATACGGCACACATTTGCATATTTGTTGAAACAGTATTTGTTTATTTTAGCCGAATAGTGCGCCTAGGCCTGCTGCAGCTTCTTCTTCAGAGACTTCTTCTTTTTTCTCTTTTTTCTTCTCTTCTTTCTTACCTTCTCCAGGCGTCTCAGCAGATTTTGCAGGTGCTGCGGGAGCAGCTAATGCAATAGCCGCTGTCTTGATGGCTTCATCTATGTTGACGCCTTCGAGGGATGCAGTCAAAGCTTTTATTCGTGCTTCGTCAGCTTTTACACCAGCAGCAGTCAACACTTTTTTTATGTGTTCTTCTGTAACTTGTTTGCCTGCAGAGTGAAGAAGCAGTGCGCTGTATATGTATTCCATTTTATTTTTCCTCCTGTAGTTTTTTTATGTTATCATTTTCTTTAAGTCTTCATCTAAAGCCTCTTGTTGTGCACGTGATGCAACAACAACCATATTTCTATGTGCCTTAGACAACAAATTCTTAACAGTATCTTTAGTAATTATATTCTTCTCCATTGCAAGGGCGAAAGCATCGCGATGCGCCTTCTGCAATAGAGGCATTATAGTCATCTTGTTAACCCATGCTGATTCTATAGCAAGGTTAAACGCGTAATTGGACGCCTGTTGGAGCTTCATCTTAAACTCATCGATGTTAATGTCAAGAACATCTGATTTGAAGATTTTACCATCCTCATAGACACCATGAAGGGTCATACCAACCTCAATTGGGAATATCTCAAGACGTGTGATCATCTGTGCGACATCAGCAGGTATTTTCTGCCCAGCTAGAACAAGAACCTTGTCAGTTTTAATAACAACCTTGCCATCCTGGATGGCAGCTGGTATACCCACTTTTTGTAATTCACCGACAATAGGACCTGGTTTGAAATTAGTCTCACCGGATTTCACAGAAATATCACTTGGGGCTGTTTCCCCACCCTTCGCAGGGGTCATAGTACGAGTTGCTTTAATCTGACCAAATAATTTAAAAGGGTTCATGTCAGTAGCAATAATTGCAGTCTGACCGTTTACAGCATCCTTCAAAGCACTTATTCCTTTTACTTTGTTTTCAGCCTCATCAAGAGCCTTAATTATAAGAGTGTTTTTTGCAGAGCGAACAACAGCATTTTTCTGAAGATTCTTCCTCATTTTTTGCATCTGAGGACCGGGGATACCACCGATTTCAACTATACCAATAACCTTGTTACTTGTAAGCAGATTTGCAATCTCAGATACTTCCCCGTGTTTCCATTTTGCTACATGAGCCATAAAAAAAGATCACCCTAAACTATTCTCCCCGGAGGACCCATCGTTGTCTTAACATAAATAGAACCAAGATCAATCCTAGATTTCTCCAACTTATTCTCAAGTCTTTTAATAATAGCCTCTATGTTATCAACTATATTCTCCTTGGACATCTGCTCGTTACCAACAACTGTATGAAAAGTCTTTGTCTTAGAACGCAACTTAATAGTATTACGAAGGTTCTTTGCCATGCTAGAAATATCAGCATTAGGTTGCACAGGCTTAGGCATCTTACCCCTTGGACCAAGAACAGTACCAAGGGTTTTACCAATAGTGGGCATAAGAGGCGCCTCAGCTATAAAAAAATCGTGCTCATCAGCTATCTTCTTAAGCTTTTTTTTATCCTTAGAAAGATCCTCAATCTCATCAGGTTTAATCAAAAGATCAACATGACTCTTAGATTTACCAGCAAGTTCACCGCTCGCAAAAAGAGCTATCTTGGATTCCTTGCCTTTACCGTGAGGCAGAATAATCTCTTCATCAATACGAGTCTTAGGGTTATTAGGATCAAAATCTTTTATGTTTATCACTAGATCAATGTTTTGTTTGAATTTTCTATTGAGTTTCTTAGATTCCTCTAAGATTTTCTCAACTGTATCGACAGTTTTTTTGTCGGCCATAGAACTTCAACGAGTGTAATATATTATATATGCCTTTTTCTCCATATACTAGGTGGAGATGTAGTTCTCGGGAATGACAATCCCATTTATAAAAGTTTGGTATGACTCCCTATAACTTATTCTTGTATCCTTTCTATGATAAGCTCCAATATCTCCTCTGGTTCCCTGACTTTTTTAAGTTCTCTTTTAACGATAAGAGGAGTACCAGCGATGTTCTTTTTGTTAACATCCTTATCTGTAAAAAGAACAGCATACCTCTCTGTTACTTTAGATATATTACTAACGATTTCTGCTTTTTTAACCAGTTTTTTATCGTACTTGTGAACACATGTGAGCAGAATCTTCTCCCTGTTTTTGCTGAGAGCCTCAAAAGGACAACGCTCCATGGGGATAATACTGTAGCCTACATGCTCTAATAACGAGAAAATCTCGTTCTGGAACTCTCTAAGTCTATCTTTTTCACCACTGAACGAAACATTTTCTTTCTTCTCAGGCAGAGAAGATTTTAGGAGATCCACTGATTTAGTAACCTTTTCACCAAGAACCTCTTTCATTCTTGTCGCAACTTCAATGCGGGCGTTCATACCATCCTCGTACATGCTCGCTGTTCTCCTGGAAACCCGCAGGTGTCGTGCGAATGAACCAAGCGATATGTTTTGCTCCTCACGTAATTTCTTGATTTTTTCTTGGTCAAGGTTAACGTAGAGACCACCTGGTGCAGCATATGCCTCAACATTTATGCCCTCCAGCAGATGGTTTCTTAGAGTTACAGGGGTTATAACCTGTATACCAAATCGATCGTAAACCACTTCATCCTCAAGGAAATCTGTGCCGCTTCGTTCTCCTACTAGAAGTGGGCTGCCTTTCAAAACAGTTGATAAAACCTTTATTTCTTTGGCAACATTTTCTGATAAAGCATCTATATTTGTCAAAACCTTAATTATAAGTAATGAATTATCTCTTCTCGCAACAAGATCAAAGCCTATGGGGCGTATACTACATAAATCTGAGACACAAAAACCAGCATTGGTTAAAGTTTCTCTGATGTTTGCCAGTAGTTCTGTTCGCTCCATAATATTATAGATTGAAAGAAAAATTAATATTTAACTATATCGGGAGTGAAAATATCTGGATAGGAATCGATGACACAGACTCGGTTAAAGGTGGTTGCACCACATACGTAGCACGGACCATAATAAAAAAAATAGTCGATCAGGGCTACGATATTATAGGTTACGCAAGACTTGTTAGATTAAACCCAAACATACCATGGAAAACCAGGGGAAACGGAGCAATCTCATTTAGGGTTGGAAAAGGCGTTGGTAAGAAAACCAAGATTGGAGAAATAAATGGCAAAAGCATATTTTGTTACTCTAAAGAATCAAGAAAAGATTTGTCGAATTCTGATACAAAAAAAATAATTTTAATTGTAGAAACCATAGTTGATAAGTATGCTAGGCTGGAAGATAAAAAAACAAACAGCGGTTTTGTTATATCCAAGAAACAGCCGCCTTTCGGGTTTTATGAAAAAACAGTTAGAGAAATTGTTTCTTTGAAGGAAGTTAAACATCTTTTAAAAAACATGAACGCAAATTACAAGGGCTATAAGAATTGCCGTGGTCTTATCGGCGCTACTGCATCAATTGCCTGGTCTCCATCAAAAGATAATACCTATGAATTAATTGCGTACAGAGAAAAAAATAAATGGGGCAAAAAAAGAAGCGTAGATGATGAGTCGACAAAAAAGATGGATAAAAAATGTTTATCTACTTTTGACAACTATGATTACAGAAACAAGCACAATAGGCTTGTACCAAACTCGCCCTGCCCTATTTTGTATGGCGTAAGAGGGGATGATGACAAGGAATTAGTATGTGCTCATAGTATGGTTAAGTCTGAAAAGGTTGATAGCTGGCTGATTTTTGAGACCAACCAGGGCACCGATGATCATCTCCAGAGCAAAAACGTTGGTAAAATACAGCCGTATCAATCTGTTATAGTTGAAGGAAGCGTGTGTAAATTTCCTGATACGATTAAAGGCGGGCATGTTATTTTTAGGATAAAGGATTCATCTGGTGAGATTGATTGTGCTGCTTATGAGCCGACAAAAGAATTTAGAAATATAATAAGAGAGTTATTAGTAGGCGACATTGTTGAAGTCTACGGCGGCATCAGAGGAAAACCTCTTACCATTAATCTTGAAAAAATAAATATTAAACGATTGGAAAAACAAATTGAAAAGGTTGAGAACCCTGTTTGCCCAAATTGTGGTAAACACATGAAATCAAAGGGGAAAAACCAGGGCTATAAATGTAAGATTTGTGGTATGAAAATAAAAGATGCAAAACTAGTGGAAAAGAAACGAAATATTAGTATTGGTTTTTACGAAGTACCTGTTTGTGCAAGACGGCATATAAGTAAACCTTTGAAGAGAATGAACCATAAGTCTTTTTAAGGAGTTATTGTTTTCATGATTCCCAAATATTTTATTGCGGGTGTAGTGTAGTCTGGTATCACTTAAGCTTGCCAAGCTTATAACTCGGGTTCAAATCCCGGCGCCCGCATTTTTAGTAATCTAAAAGGGTAATAAAATGTTAAAACTTGATTTACACGTTCACTCTCAATATTCGGAGGATGCCTCTGGTTCACCTAAAGAGATAATGGATTTTCTAAAGAAAAAAGGGCTTAACGGAATGGCAATCACAGACCATAACTCCATAAAAGGATCTTTAGAAGCTTTGAAACTCAAACCAAAAGATTTCGTAATAATTCCTGGCATGGAAATATCAACAGCAGACGGGCACATATTGGCATTAAATGTAAAAAAAGAGATACAACGTGAACTATCGGTTGAGGAAACAGTAGAAAAAATACTTGATCAAGGCGGCGTACCAGTTGTTCCACATCTTTTTAGGAAAATGTCCGGCATTAAAGAAGAAAAATTGAAAATAATACATAATAAAATCCCTGCAATAGAGGTTTTTAACGGCTGTAGTTTACCTAAAACAAATATTAAAACAGCCAGGGTAGCAAAACAATACAAACTAGGTGGAACAGGTGGTAGCGACGCACACGATCCATTGTATGCAGGATATGGTTATACAATAATAGATACTAATGATACTAATATAGACTCTGTCATTTCTTATATTGAAAAGAAAAATACGTGGGGAGAAGGTAGTACAATCCCCATACAAATAAGAAGGGATCGTATGATTAAATCAATCAGACAGTTCTTCCAACGTGGTTTTAAGAGAATTTAGAGTCGTAAACACCCTCATCAATTGCTTTCTGGACTTCTTGTGGTCTTTTGCCCTCAACTGTTATACCCATTGATACGCAGGTTCCTATTACCTCTTTTGTTTTCTTTTTAAGATTCTTACCAAGTAGACCGTCTTGTTTCATTTTAGCTACCTTAACAGCTTGATCAACGGTGAGGTTACCGACTTTACGTGTAGACGGTGTGCCTGATCCTTTGTCAAGATGCAGCTCTTTTAAAATAAGCGATGAAGAAGGTGGTGTACCAACTTCTATCTCAAACTTTTTTGTTTTAGGATCAACAATAACTTTTATTGGGACTTTCATGCCCTCGAATTGTTTGGTTTTTTCGTTAATTGCGTTGATTATCTGCATTATGTTTACGCCGAGTGGACCAAGTGCTGGGCCAAGTGGTGGGCTAGCAGTTGCTTTTCCGCCATCGACAAGTGCTTTTACTGTATCTGGCATACTAATTTATTCCTCCTTCTTTTTTTCTTCTTCTTTTCTTTTAATTACTCTAACCTGTTCGCCTCTAACTGTTATTGGTATTGGGACAACAGATTCAAAGAGTTCAACAGTAATCTCTTCTTTTGTATCATCTATGTGTGTAACCTTAGCTGTTTCACCGCGGAATGGACCAGCCACCATTTCAACTACATCGCCCTCAGCTATCTTCGCAACTGTGGATGCTGGTACAAGGAAATGTTCTATCTGCGTTATGGGTGTATCACCCTCAAGTATGTTACGGGCATAAGAAATTGTTTTAATCATCTCTTTTATACGCTCTATGTCGTAACTCTCAACAAAAATATATCCTCTGAGTTCCGGCGTTACAAGTATTGATGGTATTTTTATTTTTGATTTATCTGCTCTGCTACTGATGATATCTGCTGCACTCTGTTCTTTACCAACCTGAGTTTTTATTGTAAAAATCTTTGTTTTTTCTTCGATATTAACATCAGAATTTACGTCTTGCATAATTTACCCCATTTAGTGAATCAAACCAAGTTCTTTTGCTATCCAAGGTGCAACCTGTGTAGCAAGCAAAAAAATTACGAAACCTAAGCCACCTATAGCCATTATACCTAAGCCTGTTATCATCGAGGTTCTGCTGAACTCTTCATTGGTAGGTTTACGGGTCATTTTAAAGACTCTTCCGTATTTGCCCATACCAACCCTTTGTTGTCTAGATTCTATCCTGTGTTGCAAATCCCGGGCTCTTTCCATAATGCTTTTATCGCTTTTGAATAATTTCACTATTTACACCTCAAATGAAACTTAATCCGTCAAATAACTAGTTATATATAAAGGATTTGGCTGATTTTTAACACTAGTAAAAAATATCGATTGAATCATCTGGGTTGTCTAGTTAAACCTGTTTTTATGCTACGAAGTCTATGCCGTACTCCTTGTTTTCATATGTTCTCTGTGTAGGGCCAAGTATCTGCTTTGATTTAACACCAGTTATTACGAGCATCGTACGTATTGTTTTCTTAAGACTCGAATCAATTGTTGTACCCCAAATTATACGAGCATTCGGGTCAACACGTGAGTAAACCTCTTCAACAACACGCTCTGCTTCACCGATTGTCATATCATCACCACCAGTAACGTTAACTAGAGCGCCAGTGGCACCAGATACATCAACATCCAACAGTGGAGAATTAAGAGCCTCTACAACAGCGTTAACAGCCTTGTTCTCACCCTCTGCTTCACCAAGGCCTATCATAGCTACCCCGCCACGTTTCATAATTGTTTTAAGATCAGCGAAATCAAGGTTAACAAGACCTGGTTTAGTAATCATCTCAGTAATACCCTTTATTGATCTCATCAGAACCTCATCGGCAACCTTAAAAGCAGCATTCAACGCAAGATTCGGGACAATCTCAAGCAGTTTATCATTTGGTATAACAATAACAGTGTCACATGCCTCTCTAAGGCGCTTCAAACCAGCCTCAGCATTATCCATACGAACAAGACCCTCAACCTTAAAAGGAAGCGTAGCAACACCAATAGTCAAAGCACCACACTCCTTAGCAATCTCAGCAACAATAGGAGCTGAACCAGTACCAGTACCACCGCCAAGACCACAGGTTACAAAAACCATATCAGCAGGAGCGACAGCCTTACGGATATCCTCCTCACTCTCAGTAGCAGCCTCCTCACCAATCTGAGGAAGAGAACCAGCACCAAGACCACGAGTAATACGCCTGCCAATCAAAACCTTATGAGGTGATTTCGATAGTAAAAGATGCTGGGCATCGGTATTAACAGCAATTAAATCAGCACCCTCTATGCTAGCCTCAGTACACCGAGAAATAGTATTAGTACCAGCGCCACCACAGCCAACAACCTTAATCTTAGTAACTAAGCCTTTCAATATCTCTTCTAGTTCACAGTTATCAACACCTTTAACAGGTGAATCATCTAGATCATCGGTTTTCTCTGAAGAGTTTTTTTCTCTTTTTTTCTTTTCCTCATTTGCAATAACTTCTTTTATAATTTTCTCCATATCTAAATCACCATATCCCTATAACTACAACCCCACTATTGTGAAATTTCTTAACATAATCGTAAAGTAATTTCACCTATTAAATATTTCCTAAAAAATTCTAATCTCCAAAGAAAAATCCTTGCTTTTAACTGAATGAGTAAGATAACCCATAGAAATACGGTCAGCAAAAGAAGCATATTTTTCTATATTTCCTTTGTTTATACCGCCTGACACTTCAATCAAAACATTTCTGTTAATTTTCCTTATTTTTTTAGCTACGTCCATCGCTGATTTAGCATCAAAATTATCAAGCATGATAACATCCACGTTCATTTTCGCTGCGATGAGTGCATCTCTTTCGTTTTCGACTTCCATTTCTATAATTTTGTTTTTAATTTTTTCTTTTACTCGTTTGATTGCCTCTTCTGCTGAGCCAACGATTTTAAGATGATTGTCCTTAATTAACACTGCATCATAAAGTCCAAATCTGTGTGATTCTCCTCCGCCGAGTATAACAGCTTTTTTTTCATATTCACGGAAACCAGGTGTTGTTTTTCTTGTTGCAGCTATTGTGACCTTTGGGTTGATTTTCTTGCATAAATCTACGAGTGTTTTTGTTTCTGTTGCAATACCACTCATTCTACATATAATATTAAGTGCTAGTCTCTCGCCTTTTAAAATTGAACGAGCGGGGCCTTTGATCTTTGCTACTATCGTACCTTTTTTAACAAAAACTCCGTCATCTATTTCCGATGTCATTTTTGCCCCAGTTTTTTCAAAAACCTTTTTTGCTTCTTCTAGACCAGCAACTACGCAATCTTCTTTTGCTATGATCTCTGCTGAGGCAGTTTCATTTGTGAACAAGGAGTCAGAGGTTACGTCACCCTCAGCTCCAAGGTCTTCTTTTAAAAACTCATCTATATCATCCATAACAATAATTTTTATAGTAATGCCTGTTTTAAGTTTTTGGGAGACCATGAAACTTGGTATTATTGGTTGTGGCGCCATTGGAACGGACGTAGCAAAAGCCGCTGACAAGATGAAAGAAATACAAAAGATCTATTTATTTGATATAAACAAATTAGCGTCAGAGAAACTATGCAAAAATCTTAAAAAAGCGCAGATAAAAAATGTAGAAGATTTTTTGGACGAAGTTGATGTTGTTTTCGAAGCAGCTTCACAGCAAGCTGTTGTACAATATGGGTTAAAAGCATTGGATGCAGGCAAGGATTTAGTTGTAATGAGCCTTGGTAGTTTATTCGACGATAGCTTGAGAAAAAGATTAGAAGACGCAGCCAGGAAACATGGACGGAAAATCTACTTGCCGTCTGGTGCAGTATGCGGCATAGATGGCGTTTTAGCTGCAAGCATGGAAGAACTAGATAGTGTTACTCTTGTGACAACAAAACCTCCTGCATCATTGGATGTAGAGGTGGATGGACGGACAGTTATTTTTAAGGGTAACGCACGTGAGGCTGTTAAAAAATTCCCTAAGAATATAAATGTTGCAGCATGTCTTTCTCTAGCTGGTTTAGGTTTTGATGAAACTAATGTAGAGATTGTTGCAGATCCTGTTGAAACCAGGATTAGCCATAAGATACTTGCTCATGGGAAATTTGGTAGACTGCGTGCTGAAGTTGAAAACATGCCTAACCCAAATAACCCGCGGTCTAGCTATATGGCATCGCTCTCCGCCATTGCAATATTGCGCAGGATCGTTGACCCAATCCAAGTTGGTTAAAATTTATTTATGACTAAAAACTAAATATTACCTCTTTCATGTGGCTTTTAAGATGACATTTGAAATTAAAGAGCGAGATGCGGCAGGACGTTTATGCAAGTTTAAAACTAAGCATGGAACAGTTACTACACCTAATCTAATGCCGGTGATTAACCCAAACAAGATGTTAATCACGCCTCAGGAAATGAAAAAACTTTTTGGTACTGAGATAGTAATTACTAACTCATATATAATAAAAAAAGACGAAAAATTAAAGGATATAGCATTAAAACAAGGTGTTCACAAACTCATAGATTTTGACGGCCCTATAATGACTGATTCCGGGACTTTTCAAAGCTATGTTTATGGGGATATAAAAATTGATCCAGTTGATATTGTAAAATTTCAACGTGAAATTGGGAGCGATATCGGCACTATCTTAGATGTTTTTGGCACACCTGATCAAACAAAAAAAGAGGCTGAAAATGGTTTAAAAGAAACAGTCGCTCGCGCAAAAAAAAGCATACCTGAAAAAGGCGATATGTCTCTTGCTTGTACAGTTCAAGGTTCTGTTTATCCTGATCTGAGGCAAAAATGCGCCAAAGAACTAAGCAATATGAATGCAGATTTTTTCCCAATTGGTGGCGTTGTGCCTTTGATGGAAAATCAGAGATATGCTGATCTTGTTAGATGTATTATTTCTGCTAAGAGGGGTTTGAATCCATCAAAACCTGTTCATTTATTTGGTGCAGGTCATCCTTTGATGTTTTCTTTGGCGGTCTTGCTTGGCTGTGATTTTTTTGATTCATCTGCTTATGCAAAATATGCACATGACGGGCGGATGATTTTTTTATGGGGCACGGAGAGTTTGGAAACGTTAAATGAGTTGCCTTGTTGTTGTCCTGTGTGCTCGAAGTTTACTGCATCTGATTTGAAACAGTTGGATAAAAACGAAAGGATGCGTCAGTTGGGTTTGCATAATCTTTATGTTAGTTTTTCTGAGATTAGAACTATACGCACCGCTATATCAGATGGGTGGCTGTGGGAACTAGTTGAACAAAGAGCATCCTCCAATCCTTACCTTTTGGATGCATTGAGAGAATTGAGAAAAAAAGAAAATAAAATTTGGTTGGAAAAATTTGAGCCGACCAGCAAAGACACTGCGATGTTTTATACCGGTAGTCACACTATTCATAGACCAATTGTTTTTAGATATCATAAACGTCTTTTAACTAGATACAAACAAAATTTTGATACAACGGTTGTTTTGCCCGAAGGAAACAAACCCTATTCGATTTACTACGCAGATCGTATAAAGAAAATTTTTGAGAAAAGAAAAGTAAATTTGGTTGTAAATTCTCATCTCGGTCCCGTGCCAATTGAGTTGGATGAAATGTACCCATTGGCTCAGTCTGTTTTTCCAAAAACGACAGACAATGAAAGTGAGCATGAATCAAAAAAGATTGTTGATGAGTTTTTGAAGAAGAAAAAAGTTGTTGTTTGGAAAAATGGTAAATTGGATTTGAAAACTGATAAATCAAAACAAAAAAATAGTGTTGATATGGATCTTGTTAGGATTTCTGCTGTTTCAGATATGCAGTTTGGAAAAGGTGTATCTAAATCTTTGCTTAGCGGGGATTTAAGAATCGTTAAATCAAAAAATACTGGTAAAATCCGTAATGTTTATTGTGATGATAATCATGTTTTGTCAATGAGGGCAGAAGATGGTTTGTTTACATTGAAGGCGCATGGTGCAAAGCTTTTGCACAAATATTTTAAGAAACCTAAATTAAGAGTTGTTATAGAAGAGGATGCTATTCCGTTTGTTAAAGAATGTAAAAGCGTTTTTGCGAAGTTTGTTGTTGAATGCGACTCTGAGCTACGGCCTTATGATGAGTGTCTTATTGTAGATAAGAAAGATAACTTGATAGCAGTTGGTAGAACTTTATTAAACAGAGAAGAAATGATGGCTTTTGATCACGGTGCGGCTGTTAAAACACGTGAAGCTGTATAATAAACATATCTTGTTTTTTAGTTGGTATACGGCGATCAACGTAGTATCATGAACAATTATAAAAACGATAAACTGTTTTGTGAGAAATAACAAAGAGATGGTTTATTATGGTAAATGAAAAGAAATCTTCGCTTGTTTCAGGCTTCTACAAATTGCCTGTTGATGAACGCATAAAATTTGTTAAAGATTTTTCTGGTTTAAACGAAGATGAAACCAAGCTTTTCTCGTCATCTTTGGATATTGCAACTGCTGATCGTATGATTGAGAATGTGTTGGGTACTTTTGAGATGCCGCTTGCTGTTGCAGTTAACTTTCTAATAAACGGTAGAGACTATATTGTTCCGATGGCTATTGAGGAGCCTAGTGTTGTTGCCGCTGCTAGTAACGCAGCCAAGATCGCACGGGCGAAAGGTGGTTTTACTACAAAATCTTCCAAGCCGCTTATGATTGGTCAGCTTCAACTTTTGTATGTAAAGGATGTAGCAGAGGCAGCGCAGAATATAATGCATCACAAAGAAGAAATTTTAGATCTTGCTAATGCGCAAGATAAGATTCTTGTTGGTTTGGGTGGTGGTGCAAAGGATATCGAAGTTAGGATTTTGGATAGTTCTTTAGGCAAGATGATTGTGACTCATCTAATTGTTGATGTTCGTGATGCGATGGGTGCTAATGCTGTTAACACCATGTGCGAGGCTGTAGCACCATTTATAGAAGATATCACTGGGGGAAAAATCAGACTTAGAATTCTTTCCAATCTAGCCGATAAACGTATAGTGAAAGCAAAAGCTGTTTTTGATAAAGAAAAAATGGGCGGAGAAAAAGTGGTGGATGCATTCATAGAATCATATACGCTTGCATCTATTGATCCTTATAGGGCTGCGACTCATAACAAGGGCATTATGAATGGTATCGATGCTGTGATTATTGCCACGGGAAATGATTTTAGGGCTATCGAAGCTGGTGCTCATGCGTATGCCGCTAGAAACGGTTGCTATACTTCTTTGACTTCTTATCATAAAGACAAAAACGGGGATCTTGTTGGTGAGATTGAGATGCCAATGGCCATAGGTATTGTTGGTGGTGCGGCTAACATGCATCCGAAAGCGAAGCTTTGCAGAAGAATACTTGGCATTAAGGATGCGCAGGAGTTATCTGGGGTGGTAGCTAGTGTTGGTCTGGCACAAAACTTCGCAGCAGTATATGCTTTGTCCACAGTTGGTATACAAAAAGGGCATATGTCGCTTCATGCAAAAAACATAGCGGTTATGGCTGGTGCGCAGGGCGACGAAATAGAGAAAGTAGCAGAAACTATAGTTAAAGAGAGAAAAATAAAACTTGACAGAGCAAGAGAAGTACTTGAGAAGATAAGGAAAAATTAAACTATCATGTCAGCAACATCTTCTGGTTCTCTTTCGCAGTAGTAACATCTTATTCGTGGTGGGTCCTTGCATACAACATGGAAGCGGCTTTGTACAGGCTCGCGAGCGTTGGATATGCATGTGGGATTAGAACATTTTGCTATGCCGATGACCTCAGTTGGTAACTCGACTTTGTGTTTTTTTACGACCTCGTAGTCTCTTATTATGTTGATAGTAGCTTTTGGGGCTATCAAAGCTATTTTGTCTAATTCCTTAGGGTCCAATTCTCGGCTCTCTATTTTCACAATGTCTTTTTTACCTTTTTTGCCTGTGACGTTTATTGCCACGCTTACAACCGCTGTTGTTGACTCTGGGATTTTTAGTATGTGTAAAACTTTCACTGCGTTACCAGGTGTTATATGGTCTATGACCGTACCGTCTTTGATTGGCGTCACTTTTACTTCTTTCATGTTTTTTTGCCTCCAAGTACAAGAGATAGTAAAGCCATTCTGACTGGTACTCCATTGAAGGCTTGTTTGAAATATAGTGCATGTGGTGTGTTGTCTAACTCAGGGTCTATTTCCACAACTCTTGGTAGTGGGTGCATAACGATAAGGTCTTTTTTCGCTTCTTTTAACAACGCGTTATCAACTTTGTAAGTTCCAACCACCCTGTTGTATTCCTCTGCGTCAGGAAAACGTTCTCTCTGTATTCTTGTAACATATAAGACGTCCGCCTCTTTGATTGCTTTCTCTAGATTAGAAGTGCTATTAGGTTCTACACCAAATTCTTTGCATTCGTTTATGACTTCTTTGGGCATCTTCAAAGTATCAGGTGAAACAAATGTGAGATCGGCTTTAAAGAGAGCTAAAGCGTAGGCAAGAGAGTGAACAGTTCGCCCGTACTTCAAATCACCCAAAAGGACAACGTTGTTACCCTTAATTTTCTTCTTCTCAGTCAAGATAGTAAATAAATCAAGTAAACATTGAGTTGGATGCTGCCCTGCCCCATCACCCGCGTTCAAAACAGGCACTTCAGCAAACTCTGCTGCCAATCTAGCTGCACCCTCCTGCGGGTGTCTTATAACAATGGCATCACTGTAAGAATCTGCCATACGTATTGTATCTGCAAGGCTTTCACCTTTTTTCTGTGAAGTCGCACTTGGGTCGGCAAAGCCTATAACTTTTCCCCCCAATCTATGCATAGCGCTTTCAAAACTCAGTCTTGTACGTGTGCTTGGTTCGAAGAAAAGTGTTGCCAAGATTTTTTCATTCAAAATATTATTATGTTTTTCTCCAGCAGCATATGGTATCATTTTTTTAGCGCATTCTAGAATATATTCGATTTCTTCCCTAGAAAAATCTTTGATTGATATTATATCTCTTTTTTTGAAATTCATGTTAATCAAAAAGATAGAGATGCAAAGACACCTTAATAACCTTTGGAATTATCCGAAAAAAAAGAATTAATAAGATATATTAATATAATACTTTGCTCATAGTAATATTGATAAGAACTGTTCAACAAACTATATATACTAACAGATTAAAGAAAATAATAGAATTAAGGGGATTGTTTTGTCATGGAAAAAGGCAAGTCTTCCAAAAAAGATAGGTTAGAAAAATTGCGTACCAGTTTGCAATCTAATTCCGGTGAAAAATTACATCCGGAGGATGAAAAATATTTGAAGGTTTTACAAAACAGGTTATCCAAAAACTCAAAAGAGGGCACAGTAAATGTTTATAGAGATTCTGAAAAAACAGATGAAAAAAATGATTCTCTAAAACCACAAGTAACAATTCACTATAAAGAGGCAGAGATCACAGAAACACCAAAATTTATACAGCCTGAAACAGAAAAAGTGGAAGTAAAAGAAGAAATTAAAGATAAGGAATTATTTGAGATTAAAAAAGTTGAAGTTATCGGACCTGAGTTCATAGAGGTTAAACCAAAAGAGACTATAAAAAAAGTTGAGACGTCGGAGAAAAAAATAACCCAAAAAATCGAAGAACCTGAACACAAGGAGTATGAGAAACTTCCTGAATGGGAACCTGTGGAAACTAAAAAAGTTGAACAGGAACAAATTAAAGAAAAAGTTGAAGAGAAACACGAATTAAAAGATGAGGAGATTCCTGAATTCGAAGCATTGGATTCCGAGGATGAACAAGTAAAAACAGTTGAAGAGAAAAAACCTCTCGAAGAAAAAGATGAACCGGAATTTGAAGAAATAAAAGAACCTTTTGCAAAAGAACCATCTGATTTTGAATCTTCAGACACTGAATCTAAAGAATTTGAAATAACTGAAGAAGAAAAAAAACTCGAACATGAAGAGGATATGTTTTTTGAAGAAAAAGGAGAGCGACTGTTCTGCGAAGAAAAACAAAACAAATTAGATGCATTCAAGGATATAATAAACATAGATGAAAAAACAGCTACTTTGCTGTACGATAATGGTTTTACTTCATTAGATGATTTGAGAAGCGCGTCTGTAAAGGATTTATCTAGAATCAAAGGCATAAAAAGAAAGTTAGCTAAAAAAATCAAAAAAGAACTTCAGGAACTAGAAATAGCCAGAGCAAGTATAAACACCACTCCACAAGAAGAAACCAGCGAATCTTTTATTTTAGAAGAAGAATTTGAAGAAACAAAAAAGGAAGAAGAATTTGTGCCTGAAGAAGAATTCATGGAAGACGAAAAAATGTTTTTCGATGAAGACAAAGAACAAACACTACATACCAAGAAAGATGAGAGGATAAATGTTTTCGATGGCATAGAAAGTATAGACGGAAAAACAGCTTCATTGCTTGTTGAAAATGGAATAATATCTGTTGATGTTTTAAAAGAAACTTCTGTTAAAAATTTGGCAAAAATTGATGGGATAGGTAAGAAGCTTGCAAAGAAAATTAAGAAAGATCTGAAGAAAAAAAGTAAAAAAGCTAAAAAAACAACCGCTTTTTCTATCGCCGAGGCGTATGACAAAGACGTATCAAAAGATTTTGAAGAGCCCTCTGAAAAAATAGTCGAAGAAAAGGAAACTATTACTAAAGTTAAAAAAAGCAAAAAACAAAAACCGAGAGTAAAAAAGAAATCCAAGCAGTACAAACATGGTAGTTACACTCTCTACAAAAAGGATGTTAAAACTAAATCCAAGAAATCCAAGGATAAACAAAAAAGGGAAGTTTATTTCTTTAGCAAACAGAAACGTAACAGATCTGAACCTTCTGATTTACCAAAAGGTTTTGAAGTTAGAATAAACAGAAAAACTGGTGTACCGTATCTTAGGAAGAGAAAATAAACGGTTTTTTTGTCACCCGATATTTATAAATAAGTTTCTGCATTAACCTTTCTTAAGTGTACAATTTATGTGGAACGGCCCTTTGAATAAGGTTAATGGTTTTAGGTACGAAATTCCCTGCAGCTATAAAGGACAAAATAATAATCTCCAGATGCTGACTTCTGCTGTTATTTATGCTAATGAACATATGATTTCTTCGATTCGTACTGATAGTGCCCCTGAACAAGCAGCGAATGTTACAATGCTTCCCGGCATTGTTGGTAAATCTTTGGCTATGCCTGATATCCATTGGGGGTATGGTTTTCCAATTGGTGGTGTTGCTGCCACTGACGCAGAAAATGGCGTTGTTTCCCCTGGTGGCGTAGGTTTTGATATAAATTGTGGGGTGCGACTTGTTAGAACAAATTTGCATGCCAGTGACCTTGATTTTAAGAAGATACAGCTAATTGTTGATGAGATGTTTAAAAATGTTCCATCTGGTCTTGGTTCTGAAGCAAAGGTAAAGCTTAGTAGACATGAGCTAGACGATGTTTTGAAACTAGGTGCTCGATGGGCTGTTGAACATGGCTATGGCTGGGATGATGATCTAGAATATCTTGAGGAAAATGGTTGTCTCAAACATGCTGGTTTATCTAATATCTCTGAGAAAGCAAAGCAGCGTGGTGCTCCGCAGCTTGGTTCGCTTGGTGCAGGTAACCATTTCTTGGAGTTACAGAAAGTAGATGAGATATTTGATCCTGCTGCTGCTAAAGTTTTTGGTATAAAAGAAAAAGACCAAGTTGTTGTCATGATTCATACTGGTTCTCGTGGTTTTGGTCATCAGGTTTGTACTGATCATCTGCAGATTTTTGAGAGAGCGGTAAAGAAATACAACATATCTCTGCCCGATAGGCAGTTAGCATGTGTACCAGTTAACTCACCTGAGGGGCAGGATTACCTTAAAGATATGGCTTGCGCAGCAAACTTTGCATGGTGTAACAGACAGATGATTGTTCACTGGGTGCGTGAATCATTTGAGAAAATACTTGGTCAAAGCGCTGAAAGTCTGGATATGGGCATAGTGTATGATGTTTGTCATAATATAGCAAAACTTGAAGAACATTTAGTAGAAGGCAAAAAAAGAAAGGTCTATGTCCATAGAAAGGGTGCGACCCGCTCATTTGGTCCGGGAAAAAGTGAGGTGCCACAGAAATACAGGGATGTTGGTCAACCAGTTCTCATACCAGGTGATATGGGGACCGAAAGCTATCTGCTAAAAGGCACAAAAGAGTCTGAGGAAACGTTTGGTTCTACATGTCATGGTGCTGGACGTGTTATGTCTAGAAACGAGGCTGTTAGAAAATGGCGTGGCGAACACATAATGAATGAACTTAAGAAAAAAGGCATTTATGCTCATCCGGCTAGCTGGAAGGTTATGGCGGAAGAGGCACCAGGTGCGTACAAGGATGTAAGTGAGGTGGTAAATGTTACGCATGGTGCCGGTATTTCTCTTAAAGTGGTGAAATTTTTACCGCTTGGCGTGGTAAAAGGTTAAACACCCGGTTTTCACCAATTAGTTTTAAATGCTAGAAAGTGATTTGTGTTTACAATTCAGATGGTGATGCACTTTGAAAGATGAAGTTGAAATATGCGATTTTGAGGAAGCAGACTTAAGCGGGGCAACCGTTATAGCAGGTTTTCCCTCAATAGGTCTTGTAAGTACTATTGCCGCTAATTATCTTATTGATGCTTTGAACCTTAAACAGATAGGATGTGTTAACTCTGCAGATTTTCCAACGTTATCTGTTGTTCACACCGGTGAGCCGTTATCACCTGTTCGTATTTACGCTGGAGCTCAGAACAATGGAGAAAAAATTGTTGTTTTCGTATCAGAGTTTAGGCCTAAACCTACGCTCATAAATTCTATTTCTGAGTCGATTATGAGATGGGTTACCAAAAAAAATTGCAAACTTTTAATCTCACCTGAGGGCATGGTCGTCGAAGGAAAAGAATCTCAGGAGGAGCAGATATCTGATGCATATGCCATAGGTTCGACAGAGAAAGCTAGGAACTTGTTGATAACAAAAAAGATACCTCAGTTCAAAAATGGTATCATAGCTGGCGTATCCGGGGTTTTGCTTAACATGGGTAGACAGATGAATTTTGATGTTATTTCTATTTTGGCTGAGGCGCATCCGAACTATCCTGATGCTAAGGCTGCTGCTGCAGCTATTAATGTAATGGGTCTACTTATGAACGTGGAGATAAACGTTAACCCGTTGTATGAGGAATCAGAACGTATAGAGAAACAATTGCAGAAATTCCATAAGCAGGCTAAGCCTGTTGTTTCTGGCACTCAGGCTCCACAGCCAAGTATGTATGGATAAATAATATTCTTTGTTTTATCTTTTATATTTCTTGATTTTGTTTAGTTTATCCCCTAAATTTTAAAAGGATGTGTCTGTTGTTTGGTATTGAAATATGAAAGAGATACCTCGTAGTCATCCACGTTATTTCTCTCTTGTTACAAGGGATAAAATTTCACAGGCTATGAAAGATGGTTTGGTTCATGAGACTGGTTTGATTGCTCATGGTCGTGGTGAAGCTTTTGATTATCTTTTTGGTGAGACTACTATAGCTGAGGCTGATGCTGCTGAGAAGGTTGCTGCGGCTGCGTTGTTGTGTGCTGTGAACCCTGTGATTTCTGTTAATGGCAATGTTGCTGCTTTGGCTGCTGATGAGTGTGTTAGTCTCGCTGATATTGTTTCTGCCAAGCTTGAAGTAAATTTGTTTCATAGGACTGAGCAGCGTATGAAGAAGGTTTCATCTGAGTTGTTGAAGAAAGGCGCTAAAAAGGTGTATGGTCTCAAAGCTGATGCCAGGATTCCTGGGCTTGATCATGATCGTGCGCTGTGTGATAGTGATGGTATTTTCTCTGCTGATGTTGTTCTTGTTCCACTTGAGGATGGTGATAGGTGTCAGGCACTATGCGATATGGGCAAGAAGGTTATTGCTATTGATCTGAATCCTCTTTCTAGGACTTCAAAGGCTGCATCTATTACTATTGTTGATAATGTGATAAGAGCTGTTCCAGCAATTGAAAGATGGGCAAAGGAGTTAAATGGCTCCAATACGCAGCATCTTGAGGGCATTGTAAACGCTTGGGATAATAAGAAAAATCTAGGTATGGTGATGTCTTTTCTTTCAAAAAGACTAAATTCCTTGTTTTGATACGGTGTGTTGTATGTATAGAAGTCATTACTCGAAGGATATAGCAAAAGGTGATTATGGTAAATCAGTTTCTGTTGCTGGTTGGGTTGAGGATATAAGGAATCTTGGTTCTATTGCTTTTGTTATTTTGCGTGATAAAAAAGGTACACTTCAATTGACTGTTCTTAAAAAGAAGACTCCTGAGATTTTTGAGAAGTTGATTTCCTTACCACGTGAGTCCATTATATCTGTCAAGGGGTTATGCAAGGAGAACGATAAGGTTAGGAATGGCTATGAGATTCTACCTGAGTCTTTTGAGGTTTTATCTCTTGCAGAGACGCCTCTTCCGCTTGGTGTTGTTGATAAGGTTGAGTCTGATTTTGATACCCGTTTGGATAACAGGGTTATTGATTTGAGGAAACAGGAAACACAAGCGATTTTTAAGATTAGGAACATTGTTATTTCTGCTGTTCACGAGTATCTGCGTAGTCAGGATTTCGTTGAGGTTCATACCCCTAAGATAATTGCTAGTTCTTCAGAGGGTGGTACAGATGTTTTTAGGTTGAAGTATTTTGAGAGGGAGGCTTTTCTTGCTCAGTCTCCGCAGTTGTATAAGCAGATGTTGATGGGTACTGGTCTTGATAGGGTTTATGAGATTGCTTGGTATTTCCGTGCTGAGGAGCATAATACTCGCAGGCATCTTAATGAGTCTACTGCTGTTGATTTGGAGATGGCTTTTATTAAAGACGAGGAGGATGTTATGCATGTTTTGGAGAACCTCGTCTGTAACATGTGGAAAAAAGCAGGTGAATGTAAAGAGGAGCTTGATGTTTTAGGTAAAAAGGTTGTTGTTCCTGAGTTGCCTTTTAAGAGAGTAAAATATGATGATGTTATAAAGAAGCTTAACAAGAAAGGCTGCCCCATAACTTGGGGTCAGGATCTTGGCTCTGAGGAGGAGAAGCTGCTTGGTGAAATATTGAGAGAGGAGGGACACGACTTTTATTTTATTACTAGGTATCCTCTTGAGGCTAAACCGTTTTATACGATGCCTGAGGGGGATAAGTATTCCAGGGGTTTTGATTTAGAGTGTAAGGGTGTTGAGGTTGCTTCTGGTAGTCAGCGTATACATGATGAAAAACTGTTAAAGGAAAGATTGGTTGAGTGTGAGCTCGATCCCAAGGATTTTGAGGCTTATTTGAAGGCTTTTAGGTATGGTATGCCTCCGCATGGTGGTTTTGGTTTTGGTATCGAGCGGTTTTTGATGAATTTGCTTGATATTAAGAATATTAGAGAGTGTATTTTGTTTCCTAGAGATAGGACGCGTTTGACACCTTGATTTATTAACTTATTTTCTAATTTTAGAATGTATTAGATTTATTTGGGGTATATTTTTATAATAAAGTTTATATATTAGTAAGTTTACTTTATTAATTAATAGATATAATTAGGTGATAAAAATGAAAAATTCAAAGAGAAAAATATTGATTGCGAGTTCCTTCGCAATTTTGATGCTGATGGTGCCATTAGCAAGTGCTGTTACAGATACTAAAACTGTTGAAAA
>Ga0105105_10000278_pt1 | contig 23682 bp, 18 predicted proteins | sample PPLLaktember2015_4_FD_79108 | JGI IMG/M metagenome (GOLD analysis project Ga0105105, IMG submission 79108) | Freshwater sediment microbial communities from Prairie Pothole Lake near Jamestown, North Dakota, USA - PPLs Lake P8 Core (1) Depth... | ecosystem: Environmental > Aquatic > Freshwater >...
GCAGCTGACCCTGGCGGCCCTTTTCGGCAATGGCGATATCGATGGAATTTTTGTGGACATCCATACCGACGAATATGCTATGCTCTTTCATGGCCTGCCTCCTTGGTTTTGGCTCTGTGTTGGGGTTGAAAGCACTCCCAGCATAACCCACGTTTGCAAGGATGGCAGGTCTTTTTTCTGTCGCGCTACCGGACTGGCCAGCGCAAAAGCCTCCCGGGCGAGAATGGGCCCCGGATTGCTCGTCGGAGCCCGGGGGGCTTTTACGCGGGTCCATAGCGTCTTCTTCCCGCTATGGCCGGTGCTTAACTGTCAACCATAATGTCTAAACCGGCTGGATGTGAGCGAAGGTTGGAATTTCCTGATGCGCGTGTATCGTCCGGGAGAGTCCGTTCAGAATGGAAGTTACATGCTGCCCGTTGCGGTACCTGCCGATTAATTCGCTAGTAGATTTGGTACCCAAGCCGGCAGCTAACAACCGGTTGCAGCGGACGGCGCTTCGCGCCGCCGCTGATGCTGAGCGTTGAGAATATCACCGCAAACTCGACTCCCAAGAAAGCTGTGTTTGTGACAGCAAACGACCCAAGTTAATTCTTTCTTTTCGACAAGTGATATTCACATGAAATGGCAATTCGGCTTGCAGCTGGTATGGGAAAAATTCCGATGATCATCCTGCCGGCCTGTTCAAAATTTCCAAGACGGTGTCCACGACACGCACGGCGGTGAAACCGAACTTCTCCATGAGGATCCCGCCGGGCGCGGATGCCCCGAAGCCGTTCATTCCGACCACGACCCCGGACCCTCCAACATAGCGTTCCCAGCCCATGCCGATGCCGGCTTCCACGGCGACTCGTACGCGCACTGCCGGCGGCAGCACGGCGTCTCGGTAGTCCTGCGGCATTTTCTCGAAAAGCTCCCAACTCGGGATGCTGACAACGCTCGCGGCCACGCCCTTCTCAGCCAGCAGGCCCTGGGCCGTGACGGCCAGATGGACTTCGGACCCGGTGGCGATCAGGACCGCCTGGGGCTCACCTTCCGGAGCCAAGAGCACATAAGCCCCGTGGGCGAGCTCATCCGCCGGCGGAGATTTCTGGCGGTCGAGGACGGGCAGATTCTGGCGGCTCAGGATCAAAGCCACCGGGCCGTCCGTCGTCTGCAGCGCCGTCCGCCAGGCCGCGGCGGTCTCGGTGGCATCGGCCGGCCGGATGACCGTCAGCCCCGGGATCGCCCGCAGGGCGGCCAGGTGCTCCACGGGCTGGTGGGTGGGACCGTCCTCGCCCAAGGCGATGCTGTCGTGCGTAAAGATATAAATGACGGGCAGCTTCATCAGAGCCGCCAGGCGGATGGCGGGCCGCATGTAATCGGAGAACACCAGAAATGTCCCGCCGTAGGGCCGGATTCCCTTGTGCAGGGCCATACCGGACAGCACCGCCCCCATGGCGTGCTCGCGCACCCCGAAGCGCAGGTAGCGCCCGCCGTAGGCGTCCTTCTGGAAATCGCGCTCGCCCTTGATCGCCGTGTTGTTGGACGGTGAGAGGTCCGCCGAGCCGCCCATCAAGGTCGGCACCCGGGCGGCTACGGCGTTCAGAGCCTGGCCGAAGGCCGCCCGGGTGGCGATCGGCTTCCCGTCGGCGAACGTCGGCAGTCCCGCATCCCAACCGGGCGGCAGACTTCCCTCCATGGCCTGACGCCAGACCTCAGCCAGTTCAGGATGGCGCTGGGCCCAGGTATCCCATCGTTTGCGCCAGGCGGCTTCGGCCCGCTTCCCCTTCGCAACGCAGCGATGGAAATGGCGTCTGACCGTTTCCGCCACGCTGAAGCTCTCGTCGGGGGGCATCCCCAGCCGCAGTTTGGTCAGCCGCACTTCTTCGGCGCCCAGCGGCGCGCCGTGCGCCTCGTGGGATCCCTGCTTGTTGGGGCTTCCGTAGGCGATCTGGGTGCGGCACAGGATCAGCGAGGGCTGGCCGGTTTCGGCGCGCGCCGCGGCGAAGGCCTGCTCGATGGCGCCGAGGTCGTTGCCGTCCCGAACGCGCAGCACCTGCCAGCGGTAGGCGCTGAAGCGGCGGGCCACATCCTCCGTAAAAGCCAGCCCGGTGCCGCCGTCGATGGTGACATGGTTGTCGTCGTAGAGGCAGACCAAGCGCCCCAACCCCAGGTGCCCGGCCAGCGAGGCCGCTTCGGAGCTGACGCCTTCCATCAGGTCGCCATCGCCGCAGAAGACATAGGTGAAATGATCGACGATCTTCCGCGCCCCCCGGTTGAAGCGCGCCGCCAGGTGGCGCTCGGCGATGGCCATGCCGACCGCGTTGGCAAATCCCTGACCCAATGGCCCGGTGGTCGTTTCCACACCCGGGGTGTGGCCGAATTCGGGGTGCCCGGGCGTCCGGCTGCCCCACTGGCGAAACCGCCGGAGTTCCTCCATGGGCAGGTCATAGCCGCTCAGATGCAGAAGGCCGTATAGCAGGGCCGACGCATGGCCGTTGGAAAGCACGAAACGATCCCGGTCCGGCCAGGCCGGGTTTTGGGGGTTGTGCTTCAGCACCCGGGTCCAGAGCACGTATGCAGCCGGTGCCAGCCCCATGGGCGCACCGGGATGACCGGATCGGGCCGCTTCAACGGCGTCCATCGCTAAACTGCGGATGGTGTTGATGCACCATGTATCCAGCGGCAGCTTGTCTGTCGGCATTCCTTCGATCTCCCCCCGTCGGATTTATTTCGAGTTGCGGACGTCGCCTCTCAAATTCGGCATCGGCCGGCCCGGCCGGAAATCTACCTGCGCTTCTTGGCCCCCAGCGCTTTCTCCAACGATTGGCACTTCAGGCCGAAGGCCTCGGCGACTCCCGGGTAGGTCACCTTGCCGTCGATGATGTTGATCCCTTCGGCGATTTCCGGGTTTTCCAGAGCGGCGCGCCGCGCGCCCTTGTCCGCGATTTCGATGGCATAGGGCAGGGTCGCGTTGGTCAGGGCAATCGTTGAGGTCATCGACACCGCGCCGGGCATGTTGGCAACGCAGTAATGGATGATCCCGTCGACCTCGTAGATGGGATCGTCGTGCGTGGTGGGCCGCGCGGTCTCGATGCAGCCGCCCTGGTCGATGGCCACGTCCACGATCACCGTGCCCTTCTTCATGAGCTTGAGCATGTCCCGGGTGATGAGCCGCGGCGCCGTGGCACCGGGAATCAGCACCGCCCCCACGACCAGATCCGCCTCCTGCAGGTAGCGGCGGATGTTGGCGGGGCTGGAATAGACTAGAAAGCAGTTCGGCGGCATGACGTCGCTCAGGTAGCGCAGCCGCTCGAGCTGGGTGTCCAGCAGATACACCTTGGCGCCCAGCCCGCAGGCGATCTTGGCGGCGTTGACGCCGACCACGCCGCCTCCCAGGATGAGCACCGTGCCGCTGTCCACTCCCGGCACGCCGCCCAAGAGCTTGCCCTTGCCGCCGTAGGTTTTTTCGAGGTACTTCGCGCCTTCGTGCACGGCCATCTTGCCCGCCACCTCGCTCATGGGAGTGAGCAGCGGCAGCGAGCCGTTGGCTTTCTTGACCGTCTCGTAGGCGACCGCCGTGCAGCCGCTCCGGATGATGGCCCGGGTCAGCGGCTCGGAGGCGGCGAAGTGAAAATAGGTGAACATCACCTGCCCCTTGCGGATCAGCGGATACTCCACCGGCAGGGGTTCCTTGACCTTCATGACCATCCCGCACTTGGCATAGATCTCCTTGGGCGTAGCCAGGATGATCGCCCCGGCCTTTTGGTACTGGGGGTCGCTGAACCCCGAGCCTTCGCCGGCGCGAGCTTCCACGCACACCGCGTGGCCTCGAGCGACCAGCTGTTCGACCCCGGCGGGCGTCATGGCAACCCGGCTCTCCTTGGTTTTGATTTCCTTGAGCACTCCGATGATCATGACTCCCCTCCCCGTCTGATGGTTATCTTTCTTCAATCGGAACGTAGTCGCGCTCCCCGGGCCCGCTGTAAACCTGTCGCGGGCGGCACAATTTCCAGGCCGGGTCGTCCATGCTCTCCTTCCACTGGGCGATCCAGCCCGGCAGCCGGCCGATGGCGAACAACACCGTGAACATGTTGGTGGGAATGCCGATCGCCCGCAGCACGATGCCGCTGTAGAAATCCACATTCGGATAAAGATGATGCTCGACGAAGTAGTCGTCTTTCAGGGCGATCGCCTCCAGCTCACGGGCGACATCCAGCAACGGGTCGGACACCTTGAGCTTTTCGAGAAGAACATGCGCCATCTGCTTCATGATTCGGGCCCGCGGGTCGTAGGTCTTGTACACGCGGTGGCCGAACCCCATCAACCGATAGGGATGGTTCTTGTCCTTGGCGCGCGCCACCCACGCACCCAGGTCGCCTTGACGATAAATCTCAGTGAGCATTTCGATCACGGCCTGGTTGGCGCCGCCGTGCAGCGGCCCCCACAAGGCCGCGATGCCGGCCGAGATGGCGGCATAGAGGTTCACCCGGGCGCTGCCCACCACCCGCACCGCGGCGGTGGAGCAATTCTGCTCGTGGTCGGCATGCAGGATCAAAAACACGTTCAAGGCCTTGACCACATCGGGATCCAGCTCGTACGGCTTGACCGGCGAGTCGAACATCATGTTAAGGAAGTTGGCGCAGTAGGTCAAATCCGAACGCGGGTAGACCACGGTGTGACCCCGCGAGATCTTGTAAGACATGGCGGCCATGGTGCGGACTTTGGAGAGCAGGCGGGTCACCGTGATGTTGATCTCCTCCTCCAGGTTCTGCAGCTCGGGATAGAAGCTGCGCAACGCGTTCACCATCGCCGAAAGGATGCCCATGGGATGGGACGAACGCGGGAAGCTCTGGTAGAAGATCTTCATGTCCTCGTGAACCAGAGAGTGGTCGTTCAGCAGGACGGAAAAGCGCGTGAGCTCCTTTTGAGTGGGTAGCGCGCCGTTGATGAGCAAGAAGGCGGTCTCCTTGAACGTGGAGCGTTCGGCCAGCTGCTCCACCGGAATCCCGCGGTAGCGCAGAATCCCTCGCTCCCCGTCCACGAAGGTAATGGCGCTGCGGCAGCTGCCGGTGTTGGCGAAGCCCGGGTCCAGGGTGATCAGACCCGTCTCCTGCCGCAGCCGGGAAATGTCAACGGCCGTTTCCCCTTGCGACCCCGCCACCAGCGGCAATCGGAACTCGCGCCCGTGGTAGGTCAGCGTGATATAGTCGTCCATGAAAACCTCTGGCGGCGGCGAGTCCACGGCGCCGGAACCCGCCGATGTGATGTCGTCGCCGGATAAAATCCTGCCGCTGGAAGGAATCCGTCCCGGCGGCTTTCGGCTGGGTATACACCAACTGTCTCGACCCGGTCAACCGGCGGCTACCCGCCGTCCATGCGGAAAGGCGCCGGCGCGTCCGAATTTACTTGCAAAATCAGTTGTGTTAGAGCAATCCTCAAGCAAAAGGAGGGTAGAGACATGGCATTCAAGGAGAACCTGCTGCAGAAGATCCGCATCGATCAACTGGGCGCCCAGGTGCTGGCCAGCATCACCCCGGAGGGGGCCGAGTCCAAGCTGGACAAACCCGCCATGCGCCAGCTGCTGTCGCTGAGCCCTTACCAGCATCGCCGGGAGCGGGACCTCGACCTTTACGTGCGCGAGTCCGGCGCCGGATCGCCGGAAGTCCTCGTCCTGGACAACGAGTTGCCCATTTACCGCACCACCGTGACCGATGTCGCCATGCGCAAGAGCCCCGACGTCGCCGAAATGGTGAGGCCGCGCAACATCATCAAGATTCTGAGGGACTCGGACGTCAAGATCAGCCGCAAGGCCGAGTCCCTGAAAGCCGTACAAGCCGCGTGCATCGCCCAACTCGATCTGTCCTTCAAAGACGAGGACATCGACGATCTGCGCCGGGACGGCATCGCGTCGCTGGAAAGCAACTACGCCGAGGGGGTGAACGAGACGTTGGCCTTGTTCGCCGAGCTGCTGGGATATCGGCCGCCTCCAAAGCCGTTCCAAGTCCCTCATTGCACCATTTACGCCGCCGTCTACCGCACGGAAAGCGGAGAGGAACGGCTCAGCCCGGCCGTGGTGTACAGCCTCGTGCGCAACGAACTGCAACTGACCGAGGAGACGTTCGAAAGCCGGAAGAAGGAAACGATCGAGCGGTTTCACGCGCTGGCCGCCGGCAGAGAAAAAGCCGCCGTGCAGGGCGGGGCGGTGTTCGAACATCTCCAGCAGGCGGTGCGAAGCTCACGTGCCCAAGGCAACTGATGCGATTCAATCTGCGCCACCGCGTCCTGATCATTCTCGCGGGCTTCGTCCTGATCACGTTTTTATTGGGCCTGATCCTGGTCTGGTACACCTTCCGTATCGAGGGACTGATCGCCTCCATCACGGAAAAGGATCTTTCGGCCTTTCACCAGGCGGAAGCCCTGGAAAACGCCCTCATGAAGCAAAAGGGCCTGGTATCCTATTTTATTTTGGACGGCAACCCGGATTGGCTGGACCAGCAGCAGGACTTGCGGCGCGGGTTTCTCGATCAATTGGCGCGGATCAGGGTTGCATCCGAGACCGCGATTCAAAGCCAGATCCTCGATGAGATTGAAGCCGAATACGGGCAGTACATCGCCAAGAAGGACCGCGCGGTGGCGCTCTTCCGGCACGGCAACGCGACGGACGGCGCGGTGGAGCACCGCGATGCGCACGCACACTTCGAATCCTTGATGCGTCTGTGCGAACGATTCAAACAGTTTCACACGGACCGCATCCTGTCCGCGAAGGCCGAAAGCCATGCTCAGGCGCAGCGGCTCAGGGTTTTGGCGTTGGCCGCCATTACGGTTTCGGCCAGCCTCACCCTTCTGCTGGCATTTGTGTTCGTCTACCAGATCCTGGAGCCCCTGCGGCGGCTGACGGTGGAAGCCCATCGGGACGGCGAACCGGCCCGGGCCGAAGATGAAGTCAAGACGCTGAGCCGGCGGGTGCGAGTGCTGTTGCACGATGTCGACCATACGCAGTCCGAGCTGGAAAAAAGCCGGGAATCGCTGGCGCAAGTCGAAAAGATGGCCCTGGTCGGCAAACTCGCCGCCAGTATGGCCCACAGCATTCGCAACCCCTTTACCTCCGTTCAAATGCGCTTGTTTTCCCTCAGTCGGTCCTTGGACCTCGATGACGTCCAAAAAGAGGACCTGGAGGTGATATCGGCCGAAATCCGCCACATCGACACCATCGTCCAAAACTTTTTGGAGTTTTCACGCCCGCCCAAACTGAAAATGCAGAACAGCAGCCCGTCCAGCGTGGTGGATGCCGCGCTCCGGCTGCTCCGCTACCGTCTGAAATCTTATGAGGTCACTGTCACCGTGAACCGGCCGATCCCGTTGCCGATCGCGCGGATTGACACCGAACAGCTCAAGGAAGTCGTGGTCAACCTGATCGTGAATGCCTGCGAGGCCATGCCTCCGGGAGGATCCATCGGGATCGAGGAACGCACCGACCACCACCCGCATCTCGGCCCGGCCGCGGTCATCGTCGTGCGCGACAACGGGCCCGGCATCCCCATGCACCTGCGCGACAAGATATTCCAACCCTTCTTCTCCACCAAGGAACAGGGTACCGGGCTGGGCCTGAGCATCGCCCAGCGCATCATCACCGAACACGGCGGAAGACTGGAGATGGAGCCCAGCGAGGGCCGAGGGGCCGCTTTCACCATCGTTTTGCCGTGCCAGGAGCCGACCCATGAGCTTGATCCTGATCATTGACGACGACGACCAGCTGCGCAAAAGCTTTCAAAAACTGCTTTCCGAGGAAGGCTATGCCACCGACAGCGCCGCCTCCGGTGAAGACGGAATCCAGAAGGTTAAAAAGCGGACACCGGATCTGGTCATCCTCGATATGCGCCTTCCGGGCAAGAACGGCTTGGAGACCTTCCAGGCCATCCACGCGATGGAGCCCAAGCTGCCCGTCATCATCATGACCGCCTTCGGGACCACTCACCATGCCATCGAGGCGATCAAGCTCGGCGCTTTCGACTACGTGCTCAAACCGTTCGAAATCCCGGCCATGCTGGGAATCATCCACCAAGCCCTGGAAGCCGGCCGCTTTATGCGCTCGCCGGTCGAAATGGACGGAGCCCCTGGAGCCATCAACCGCGAGGCGATCATCGGCCGCAGCCGCCCCATGCAGGACGTCTATAAAGCGATCGGCAGGGTTTCCTCCACCGATGCCACGGTGATGGTCCGCGGGGAATCCGGCACGGGCAAAGAACTGGTGGCACGCGCCCTCTATAGTCACAGTCTAAGAGCCGACAAACCGTTTCAAGTGATCAATTGTGTGGCCATTCCCGAAAATCTGCTCGAGAGTGAGCTGTTCGGTTTCGAAAAGGGCGCCTTCACCGGAGCCGCCCACCGGCGGGTGGGGAAAATCGAGCAAGCCCACGGCGGCACCGTTTTCCTCGATGAAATCGGAGACATGCCCTTCGGCATCCAGTCCAAGATCCTGCGCCTGTTGCAGGAGAAGAGCATCGAACGGCTGGGCGGGCGCGATACCATCCCGGTGGACGTGCGCATCATCGCCGCCACCAACCGTGATCTCGAGGCCGCTTTGAAACAAGGGCGCTTTCGCGAAGACCTGTACTATCGGCTGAAGGTGGTGACCATCGGGCTGCCTCCATTGCGGGAGCGGGTGGACGACATCCCGCTGTTGGTGGACTATTTTCTGGCGCGCTATGCGGCCGAACTCGATATGGACAACCCCGGTATCGCCAAGGAGGCCGTCGCCACCCTCCGGGATCATTCCTGGCCGGGCAATGTCCGCGAGCTGGCCAACGCCATTCAGAAAGCCCTCATATTCAACCGCGGGGCGCCGATCCAGCCCCAGGACATCCTCCAGGCGGCAGGTGCGGCCATCGGCGTGCGCAGCGGCGCCTCGCTGCGCGAAACGGATCAGGTGCTGAGACAATGGGTGCGCGAAACGATCACGGCCCATGCAGCAACGAACAAGTTCGATGCGGTCATGGACCATTTCGCAAGCATCCTCGTCGGCGAGGCGTTGAACATGACCCGCGGCAACCGGTCGCAGGCCGCCCGGCTCCTGGGGCTTTCGCGCCCGACCCTGCACTCCAAGATTGAAAAATACCGGCTGCGTATGCGAACCTCGGTCGAGGACGACTCGCCCGCCTGAACCATCGTAATGCGGCTAATGGGGCGGCCGGCCGCGCGGCCGCAGGCGTTTTACGGTTTGTAAAAATACCAGACAGTCCGCGGTCGACCGTCGCTCCGCACCTATATTTAATAAATATGCTTGCAATCAACAGGTTATGATCGTCTTGGCCCCAGCCCGAAGATGGCATGTGCTTTGCTGTTTTTACGCGGTGGATGCGCTTGGGGCAATACAGCCAGGACGCACCGGGCGCGCGGCCACGATACCGCGCCCATCCATCCCACGACGCCGAGCAGGCCGCTGAGCGTCTCTCTTCCCGCCCATGGGGGGGATCCAAGCGGAGGTGACAAGGATGCTGGTCAAAAACTGGATGAGCAAGGACGTGATCACCGTCAACGAGGATGACTCCATGCAGGATGCCCTCAAGTTGATGAAACAGAACAACATCCGCATGATGCCGGTGTTGAAGAACGGCCGGCTGGTCGGAGTGGTGACCGACCGGGACTTAAAGCGGGCCTCCGCATCGGATGCCACCACCCTGGACGTTCACGAGCTTCTCTACCTGATCTCGAAGATCCAGGTGAAGAGCATCATGTCCAAAAACCCGATCTCCGTGTCCCCGGATTTGAGCGTGGAGGAAACCGCCGAAGTCCTGCTCAACAATAAAATTTCCGGAGTACCGGTGGTGGACGAAAAAGGCCAGGTCGTCGGCACCATCACCCAGACCGATCTTTTCCGGGTGCTGATCGCCCTGACCGGCGTCGGCAAGCGCGGCATTCAGTTCGCGTTTCAAGCCGAGGACCGGCCCGGTTCCATCAAAGATCTGGCGGACATTATCCGTCGCTACGGCGGCCGCATGGTGAGCATCCTGAGCTCCTATGAAAATGTGCCGGCGGGCTATCGCAAGGTATACATCCGCATGCACGGCATCCAGCGGCCCCAGCTGGCAGGTCTCAAACAAGAACTCTCCAAGGCCGCCACCCTGCTTTACCTGGTGGACCACCGCGAAAACCGCCGGGAGATTTTCTGAGCGTTGCCGTAGCCATCGTTGGGCCGCCCGCGACCGGTCGCTGTGGATGGTTCATTGAGCCTGCCGTCGGGGCGGCTCCCCGCGCCGGCAACCCGGTGCGATAAGGTTGAAAGGTAGAAAGGAGATGACGCATGCATGATTTCAAGAAAATCCTCTTCCCGGTGGACCTGTCGGAATCGTCGGCTAAAATCGTTCCCTTCGTGAAGAGCTTGGCCAGCCGGTACGACGCGCGGATTCATCTGCTATTCGTCGCACGAGTATTCGATTACTTCACGAGCATGTACGTGCCCCACCCTTCGGTCAGCCAATTCGAAAAGGAAGTGATCGAGGGGGCCGAAAAGCGGCTGTATGAATTCGCCGACGAAAGCTTCAAAGACATCCCGGGGACCAAAACCCAGGTGGTGGCCGGCGATCCTTCCGAGGAGATCCTCAACTACATCAGCGCCCACGGGATCGACTTGGTGGTCATGGGAACGCACGGGCGCAAAGGCCTCGACAAGGTGATCTTCGGATCGGTAGCGGAACGCGTGGTCAAATCGTCGAAAACTCCGGTCATGGTGGTCAATCCGTTCCAGTAAGCGGTCTGACCCGGTTAACGGGAAAGGGCATGCTCGGCTGGCCGCCTGGACCTCCTGGCACGCAGGGAGGGAAGTGGATGAATGCAACCCAAAGCGATGATGACTAACCCATCTCAATAGAGGGAGGTCTGCCATGATGATGTTCATCTCCACCCCACCTTATATCCCCGGGACCTATGCCAAGAAGCGACCTGAGGCCGGGAAAGTGGCTGCCCAGTATGTGCAGGAGTGGGAAGCCCGCCGCCAGAAGCTTTCTCGGAAGAAACCGATACCGACTGAAATCCCGCCCTGCGTCTGTTTTTCGCGCAAGGTGGGCGTCGGGGCACTGGAAGTGGCGGACATCCTGGCCCGCAAGCTCCGCATGCGCGTGGCCGACCGCGAGATCCTGGAGCACATGAGCGGTGAAACCCGACTGGACAAGGAGACCGTCAAATTTTACGACGAACTCTACCCGGGGAAAACGGTCGAACTTTCCGCCCTTCTATTCGGAAAAAAATCCTTCCAGATGGACGACTACCTGCGCAACCTAGTGAACGCCGTTTACTCCATGGCTGCCACCGGCTCGACGATCTTCGTCGGGCGGGGGACCCACCTGATCCTGCCCCGCGACCGCGTCCTGGCCGTGCGGCTCATCTGCTCCGACGCCTTCCGCACCGAGCGCCTGGCTTCGCTGCTGAAGATCGACGTCGAAGAGGCCGGCAAGACGCTCGCCAAGATCGACCGCGAGCAGAAAGCCTTCTTCAAAAAAGCCTTCGGCAAAAAGGACGCCCCGGCCTCCGAGTTCGACCTGGTCGTCAACTTCGACCTCCTCGCCGATTCGCGACTGGCGGCGGACATAGTCGCACGCTGCTTTCGGAAAAAATTTTCGATCGAGCCCGAATAAAGCTCACCTGGAGGGCCGGTGTCCGGCACCCGTCAGGCTCGTTGCAAAACCGAACACCCCTCCAGCCCTCCTTGAACCCGGGCTGGAGGTCCGTTCCCTACAGAACGGCCCAGCGTGCCGCAGCCCGATTTTTTTCGGTGCCATCAATCCTCAAGGATACGATGCAGATTTCCAAAGACACGTTAGCCGGCCGCACCATCGTGGCCATCGTCTACGTGGCCGTCATTGCGCTACTGGCGGCCGGGATTCTCCTCGGCGTTTGGACCGCACGGGAGATGACCGCGGTCGTGACGGACCAGTTCAACGCGCAGCAGATGGTCATCGCGCAAACCGCCAAGGCCCGCATCGAGCGCGAAATCGGAGAAATCAAGCGCGAGCTTTACTTTCAAACTCAGGCCCTCCGCGGAAAAGACACAGACCCCCGGGAGCTCGCCGACACTCTGCAGCTCAGCCTGGTGCGGCTGTCGGAAAGCGGCGTGCGCAGGGTGGACGTCGTCGATCGGACGACCGGACGGGTCTTGACGGGCAGCCTGCTCGGCGGCTGGTCCGAGCGCAGCGTTGGAGCGGCCGACCGCTACGACGCGATGCGCTCCAGTCCCCAGAAGGAGCCCGCCTTCTGGGTTTCTCCGGTGTCGGCCGATGCGACGGCCGAGGAGATGGTCATCGCCGCCCGCGTGGCGCCGGACGCCGGGCGGCTGCTGGTGTTCTATCTCAACGTGCCGGCGCTGTTGTCCTCCATCGTCAAACCCATTCAATCCGGCAAGACCGGCTACGCATGGGTCATCGACCCGGAGGGCCGGTTCATCTACCACCCGAACCCGGATTTCTTCGGCCGCGATGCCTTTGCGGTCCGCGATGAAAAATTCCCCGCCATTTCCAACGAGCGTATCCACTTCATCCAGAAAGAGAAGATGCTCAAGGGCGAGCAGGGAACCGGCTGGTACTACTCGGGCTGGCACCGGGGCTACACCGGGCCGACCAAGAAACTGATCGCCTATTGTCCGATCCACGTCGCCGACACGCCACCCCGTTTCTGGTCGGTGGCCGTCGTGGCGCCGCAGTCCGAAGTCGAGGATGCTCTGAGCCGGGGGTCCTTCCGGCTGCTGCTGTTGCAGGGGCTGGTGGTGCTCGCGGTCATCTTCGGCGCGGCCGCCATCATCTGGCTCGAAAACCGTTGGTCGAGCGTGTTGGAGGCCAAGGTGCTGGCAAAGACCGACGCCCTGGCGAAATCCGAGGAAAAATACCGCTCGCTGGTGGAAAGCGCCGAGGACCTCATCTTCACCGTCGACCGCGAAGGTCGCTTCCAGTCCCTGAACACCTTTACCGCCAAGTTCTTCGGCGGCATCCCGGAGGCGTTCGTCGGGAGACACATTGCCAGCGCTTTCCCGGAACCGAGCGCCACCCGCCAGGCTCGGCTGATCGCTCAGGTGCACCGCTCCGGCAAGAGCATCCGGGAGGAGTTCGAGCTGCCGATGAGCGACCAGTCCGCCTGGATCAGCGCCAACTTCATGCCCGTCAAGACCGATGCAGGCGAAGTCGGTTCCATCCTCTGCATCGCACGGGACATCACCGAGACCAAAAACCTGCAACGCCAGCTGGTGAACGCCGAGAAACTCGCCAGCCTGGGCACGCTCGCCGCCGGGGTGGCGCACGAGATCAACAACCCCCTGGGGGTCATTCTTGGATTCTGCGAGCTGCTGCTGCGCAAGTCCGACAAAGATTCCCAGCAGTACGAGGACCTCAAGACCATCGAACGCCAGGGGCTGCTCTGCAAGGAGACGGTGGAGAATCTACTCTCCTTTGCCCGACCCGAAAAGCAGGCACCCGAATTTTCCGATCTCAACCATTGCATCGAGGAGATCACCAAGATCGTACGCCATCTCCTCGAAAAAAACGGGATCAGCCTCGTGCTGGACCTGGGCGCGCATTTGCCGCCGGTCAAAGCGGACGCCCGCCAGCTGCAGCAGGTGTTTCTCAACCTGATCACCAACGCCATGGCCGCCATGGAAAACGGCGGGACCCTGACCATCCGCAGCTCCTTTGAACGGCCCACGCGACGCGCCGTGGCCCAGTTTCAGGATACCGGCGTCGGGATTCCGGCGGATCACCTCGATCACATTTTCGAACCCTTTTTCACCACCAAGCCCGAGGGTCAGGGCACCGGCCTGGGGCTGTTCGTGAGCTACGGCATCATCACCGGCTACGGCGGAGCCATCGACTGCGCCAGCACCCCGACCTCGGCGCTCGGCAAGCAGACCGGGACTACGTTCACCGTCAAGCTGCCCATCAGAGTAGAATGAAGAACGAGTGCGCAGTACCAAACCCGGTGGCCTTAAGTTGCCTCATGCAAGAGTGCCTGAGGCATCAAAATCCGAAATCCGAAGCACGAAAATCGAAACAAATTAGAATGACCCAAATCCAAATGACCGAAACTCATAGGCACAACCCTTCTTGGTTCAACAAAAGGGCATCTTTTTCCTCCCGGTTTAGAACATTTGAAAATTCGAATTTCGGATTTGTTTTGGATTTCGATATTCGATATTCGGATTTGGGCGGATCGCGTTTGCTCCGAATCGATAGAGCCTATCCGGATCCCTCGATAGAGATGATGACAGAAGTGGGAAAAGTCTGAATGGAGGAACGATGCCCGGCCGCATCTTGATCGTGGACGACGAAAAGGACATGCTCGCCTTGCTGCGGCGCATGATTTCAGAAGAACGCGAGTACGAGGTCATCACCGAAAGCGATCCGAAACGGGCGCTCGAGCGCTTCCGGTCCCAGCCGATGGAGGTGGTCATAACCGACCTCAAGATGCCCGGTCTGGACGGCATCGCCCTGCTCGAAGCGGTCAAGAAGCTCCAGCCGAAAACGGCCGTCATCATGCTCACTGCATTCGCCACCATCGAGACGGCGGTGGAGGCCACGCAAAAAGGCGCCTTCGATTACATCACCAAGCCCTTCCGCCAGGAGCGCATCCTGCTCACCGTGGACAAGGCTATGCAATGGCAGGAGATGGTGCGGGAGAACCTATCCCTGCGGCAGGCCCTGGCGGAGAAGGAGGGATTCGCCTCCCTGGTGGGCGCCTCGCCCGTGATGCGGGGTATTTTCGAGCGCATCCGCCAAGTGGCGCCCAGCATGGGAACGGTGCTGATCACCGGCCCCAGCGGCACGGGCAAGGAGCTGGTCGCGCGCGCCATCCACCAGCACAGCCTGCGAAGCCAGAACAAAATGGTTACGGTGAACTGCACCGCCATTCCCCAGGAGGTCTTGGAGAGCGAGCTGTTCGGTCATGTCAAGGGGGCCTTCACCGGCGCATGGAAGGATAAAAAGGGGCTGGTGGAGGAGGCCCATGAGGGCACCCTTTTCCTGGACGAGATCGGCGATCTGTCTCCGCACCTGCAGACCAAGCTCCTGCGGTTGCTGCAGGAAGGCGAGTACAAACCTTTAGGCAGCGTGGTGACCAAGAACGCCGACCTGCGGATCGTTGCCGCCACCAACCACGACCTCAAGACCGGCATCCGTGAGAAGTGCTTCCGCGAAGACCTCTACTACCGCTTGAACGTCATTCAGTTCGAGCTGCCGCCCCTGCGGGAGCGCAAGGATGACATCGCCCTGCTCGGCCGATACTTCCTCGCCAAGTACGCCGCCGTTAACCGCAAGGCCGTGACGGACATTTCGAAGGAGGCCATGCAGCTGCTGATGGCCTACGAGTTTCCCGGCAACGTCCGGGAGCTGGAGAACATCATCGAGCGCGGGGTGATCTTCTGCCGCGGCCACAGCCTTTCGGTGGCGGACCTCCAGGTGGAATCGGTGCCGGACGCCGCCCAGCCGTTGAGCGCGGACCAGATGACGGAGATGCCTTTCCGCGAGGCCAAGGAACGCGCCATCCAGTACTTCCACACCCAGTATATCCGCCGCCTGCTCGAACAGTACGGCGGCAACATCAGCCGCGCCGCGGAGGCCGCCGGAATCCAGCGCCAGTACCTGCACCGTCTGATCAAGGAGGCGGGGATCGAGACCACGGACTACAAATCAAAATAAAACCCCGCATGCCGGATGGGCATGGCGGTCTTATTTTGCCGGCATGTTCAGCCCGATTTCGTGGAAGGCGTCCTCCAGTCGAATCATCCCGACCGCACGCCGGTTTCGGACCACGGCGATGCGGTTTAAATTGTGGCTGACCATCAGCTCGATGGCGCGGGTGATCTTCTCGCCGATGCCCACGTTGGGATCGAGCGGCAGGTCTGCGCTGCACGGCCGGATGATGGGATCGATGTTGCGCGAGGTCATTGCTGCGGGTCTCCTCTCGAATCCTGCTCCGGCATTATGCTCAACGTCTCAATTCCGTGCAGCCCTGCGTTCAGCTCTGAATTCAGAATCGAGCAAGGGGTATGCCAGAATACGCCCGGCGGATGCGGACGCCGGCCGGACCATCGGCGCAAACCCCCGGCCGGCTTGATTCAACAGCCGCTCCACCGCTCATTGGCCCAGTCTCGTCAGCCTCGCCTAAAAGGATGGCATCCGCACGCCCATGTCTCCTACCGATTTCAGGGAGAAATAAACATGTCGCCCACAGGGTTACATCCCAAGCCCTGTTCCGAACCTTCCGCTCCTGGCCGCAGTCTGCCATCCAACATTTATTCCGTAAGAATTTAATGCGTTAGATCAATTTTCGGGAACCGTCCCGGCGGCTCCCGAAAATTGGCATGCATCTTGATTTTGATCATTCGCGACAGTGATCGAAAAGGAGTGCGGGCAGGCGGCCCGCCCGCTGGTTTAAACCCGAGTGGAAACGAATTGGAAGGAGGGTCCGGCATGTCACAAGAACAGGTTAAAAAAGCAGGATGGGAAATCGCGCAACAACTCGACCAGGAAAAAACCCCCTGGGAACGGCTCATGCCCGAAAAGGGCCAGATCATGGCGGCATTGTACGGCATCGGTGTCCTGTTCGTCGTGTTCCTGATCGGCTGCTGGCTGGCCGGCAACCCCTTCGAGTTCACCCAGCGCATCCCCTCCGATGTGGTCAAGGCGAGGGGGTGGGTGGGCACCAACGAGTGGGCCATCATCTGGGGCGTGGTCGGGATCGCCATGATCTTCGAGTTTATGGACGCCACCGCCGGCATGGGCTTCGGCACCGCCATCACCCCCCTGCTGCTGGTGATGGGATTCAACCCCAAGCAGATCGTCCCGGTCGTCATGATTCAGCAGGGGATCGCCGGACTGATCGGCACCTTCCTGCACGCCGAGTACCAGAACGTGGAGTGGAAGTTCAAGCCGATGTCGGAGACCATCAAGCTCTGGCTCTACATCGCCATCCCTGGCATGCTGGCCGTGGCCTTCTCGGTGACCTCGGTCTACGCCATCTTCAAGTTCGCCAAGGTGTGGATCACCCTCTACGTCTGCTTGCTGCTGCTCATGATGGGAATCATCTCCCTCTACCAGGGGGTGTCCAAGCGCGAGCGCCAATACCGCCCGAAGATGATGATCGCTTTCGCAACCCTGGCCGGCTTCAACAAGGGAATCGGCGGCGGCGGCTACGGCCCGGTGGTGACCATCGGCGGGCTGCTCGCCGGGGTGCCGGCGAAAAGCATGATGGCGGTCACCGCCATCTCCGAGGGCACCGTTTCCACCTTCTCGATCATCGTCTGGGCGTTGATGATCACCGGAGGGGTGGTCGTCGACTACCTGCTGCTGCCCTCGATGATGATCGCCACCATCCTCTCGGCGGTAGTTGCCCCCTGGGCGACGCGGGTGTTCCCCGAGAAGATCTGGCAGGTCGTGGTGCCGCTCTACAGCGTGATCCTGGCCTTTTACGCCACCTACAAAGCCTGGCCGGAACTCAAGAAGCTCCTGGGTTAGGCGGTGGTTGACCCGAGCTCACAAGGAGGAGCCCCCGTTCTCTGCCTGCTGACCTCCTTGCGAAAGGGACCCCGGAAACGGGGTCCCCACCCCTCAACCTTATGGCCAAGAAGAAGAAAAGGGATCGGCCGATGAACCAGACCCAAAGACTCAGATATGCCCAGCGAATTAAAGTCGGTTTCGGATTGAACATGATCGTGATGGCCATGAGTTTAAGCCTTTACTACCTCGGCTTTTTCGGCGGCGTGGAAGGCCCCCTGGCCATGCCGAACATTGGCCGGGCATTGGTGGGAATCGGGTTCACATCGGTTAGCTTCCAAGCGATGCTCGTGATCATCTTCATCATCGCGCTCACCTGGAACTGGGTTCTCAACTTCGCTACCCACCTGACCGGGCAGCGCCTGACCTGCACCAAGGGCAGCCCGCAGGAGGGCTTCTGCGGCGAACTGGTGCAGCGCGACCGGGTTCCTTCCGGCCAAGGTTGGGCTTACACCTGCCCTCATGGCCATTGCCGGAACGACGCCCATTTCCACCCGATCCGCAAGGGCAAACTGGCCAACTCGCTCCTGATGGCGAGCCTGGTCGCCGCACTGATGTTCTACTTCGCCTGATGGCGGACGGCATCGACTGAACCCTATCCCCCGAGGGCAGCCCCCCTCGGGTTTGCGTCCACCCCGGCCGCATGGTAAAGGCCCCATGGGCCGGGGTTTTTAGGTTGCACCTACCAAGGAGGCCCCATGGCCGATCCCATCCGGGTTCTGCTGGTCGACGACGAGGAACGCTTCGTTCTGAACCTCGCCAAACTGTTGCGCGGACGTGGCTTCGAGGTGGCTACCGCCTTGGATGGAGCCGCCGGAGTGGCCGCGGTCGAAAAAAACAACGGGTTCGACGTGGTGCTGCTTGACGTCAAGATGCCGGGTATGGACGGGATCGAGGCCCTGCGCCGTATCAAGGAGGCCTCCCCCGAAACCGAGGTCCTGATGCTCACGGGGCACGCCAACGTCGAGACCGGCATTGCGGCCATGCGCGAGGGCGCGCTCGACTACCTCATGAAGCCTTGCGACATCGAGGATCTGGTGGCCAAGATCATCGAGGCCCACGAAATCGAGGACATGCGGCGCCACCCCGTGCTTTGGCCCCGCCATATCGTCAAGGAGGTCGCCTGGCCGTCCTTTATCCGCCTGGACGTCGATGACCTGCTGGAGAAGGCCCTCGGCGTATTCGAGCGAGAGTCGGGCATGAGCGCTCGGGACGAACTCTACATCCTGGACGCGGAAGACCGCTTCCAGGGAGTGATCGCCCGACGCGATCTACTGACGGCCGCCCAACGACACCAGCCCGAGCGCTCCATCGCCTGGGCCGATTTGATACGCCACCCGGAATGGCTGCCGGCGGTCCCCCTGCGCAGCATCATGCATCCGGGCCATCCGGTGGCCACGGACCCCGAGGCCAACCTGGCGGCCGTCGCCCGACGCATGCTGGACCTCAGCGTGCGCTGCATGCCGGTCATCGCAGACGGCAAGCTCACCGGCATCGTCCGGCTGATCGACGTCCTGCAGCATCTGGCGCGCTGACCAGGCATAGGGCTTGGAGCAAAGAGCATAGGGCAATACACACACCTCTTTTTTTTAGCCCTCTGCTTTAGGCGCTTTGCCCTGTGCTCCAAGCCAAGAAAAGGAGCCTTCGTCCATGTCCACCCGCCACAGCACACGACCTGCCTCGCGGAGCGGAGACTACCCCTATTTCCGCAGCCTGTGGAACCTCGTGGTGGTCGCGCTCCTCGCCGCCGCCTTCCTGCCTCTGCTGCTCCTCGGGAGCGTCATCTATGTCTACACGACCGGTGCGCTGAAGCAAAACGCCATTGAAACCTTGCGCCTCCAAGTCCAGGACCACCGCACCGTCATCGACCAGTTTCTGGCCGAACGGGCCTCGGACCTCAGACTGATAGCCGCCAACGTCGGTTTTGCGGAACTCACCAACGCCGGCGGGCTCGGGCGGGCCTTCCGCAGCCTGCAGCAGGAGCTCGCCTGTTTCTCCGACCTGGGGGTCATCGATTCCGAAGGCAACCACCGCGCCTACGTCGGGCCTTACGACCTGATCGCGCGCAACTACGCGGACCAATTCTGGTTCCGGCCCACGGTCGAGCACGGCATTTTCATCAGCGACGTTTATCTAGGCTATCGCCGGATCCCCCATTTCATCATTGCCGTCAGGCAGCAGGATGCGGATAGGTTCTGGATCCTGCGCGCCACCGTGGACGCCGATTTCTTCGAACGCTTCGTGGCGGCCAGCGCGGGCGACTTCAAGGCCGAGGCCTATCTGGTCAACCGCGAGAGCGTGTACCAAAATCGCGCGCAGTCCGCCGGGGCGCCCATGGAAAAGTTGCCATTCCAGCACATCCCACCTTTCGACGGCATCCGCATCGAGGAGCGCGGGGAGCGCATCTTCGCCATGGCCTGGCAGAAAAACGTGCCCTGGGTGAGCATCGTGGAAATGAACCGGGCGGACATTTTCGCCGATCTCGACCGCGTCCGTTGGATCTGCCTTTTCACCTTCATCCTCGGGGCCATGCTGATCATCCCCACCGTACTGCTCACCACCAACAACCTCGTCCAACGCCTGGAGTCCAAGCGCAGGGACCTGCGCTTCCTGGACCAGCAGCTGCAGCACGCCAGCAAGCTGGCGTCCTCCAGCCGGCTGGCCCAGGGGGCCTTCGAGGACATAACCGACGGTCTGGCCAACATCCACAGCGCTTCGCAGTGGTTGCGGGAGCTCTGGAAACTGCGTCCGCAGGCGGAGCCCGAGCCCGAGGAGGTCACCGGCACCCTCGATCAGATCGACGCCGAGATCCACCGCAGCGAGAAGGCCGTCCAGCGCGGCCTGGACCTGGCCCGACCGTCGGCCGGGCCGGTGTGCATCGATCTGAACGTCCACGAGTTGATCAGCGAGCTGTTGGGCCTCATGCGGCGCGAGCTCCATTTCAAGCGCATCCGCGTGAAACGGGATTCGCCCGACCCGACCGTCAGACTCTGCAGCGACCCGGACGGCCTGCGGCAGGCGCTGCAGAACCTCATCAGCAACGCGGCCGCCGCCACGCCGGACGGCGGGGAGATCGAGATCGTCTCGCGGGTTGAGGGCGGCTGCATGCAGCTGACGGTCGTGGACAGCGGACCCGGCATCCCCGCAACGGATTTTGCGAAAATCTTCGAGCCGCTCTACACCACCCGGCCCGACGGACTGGGTTTGGGGCTGACCATCAGCCGCACGATCGTCGAACGACTGGGCGGAACGCTATCCGCCCGCAACGAGCCCGGCCGCGGCGCGGCTTTCACGGTGGAGCTGCCTTTGAAGTGATCAAGCGCGAGCACATCAAACAGGCCATCGACGCCATTGCCGAACGGTCCTCGGAGATCGGCCGAGCGCTGGATGAACTGCTCGGGGTGGGCCGCATCGGGACTCCGCTTCGACCCCAGGACACCGACACGGATACCGATTTCCATTTCCTGTTCGACCAGGAAAAAGTCCGGGTCAAGAAGTTCATCTTCATCAACGAGGGCACGGCCCCCATCGAGCGCGGGCTGCTCATAAAATACGGGGAGCTTCTGCACAAGCGTAAACTGATCGAGGAGCGGCGGGAGCGGGATTTTCTGCGGGCCGCCCGGGAAGTCCGGGTCGCCGGACTTCGGTTGATGGTGGGGTACGAAATCGACCGGGCCATCGAACGGATGCGCAAAGGCCGTGACGCCGCCGCACCCGGCGGCGCCGCAGAGTGTATCGCCGCACTCACCGGCCTGAAATCGGAAAGCCCGGCCCAGGGCATCCCGACCTCCGCCCTGGATGATCGGGTGATCTTCAGCGCTGCGGTGGAGGACGGCCGGCAGGCGCTCTTCATCTTTTTTCCCTTCTGCCTGGAAGCCCTGATGCAGGTGGCGGACATCAACCTGGAATTCTTCCACGTCCGGTTTCTGCTCGCCTGCCTGCTGCGCGGCCTGGAGCAACGCCTCTTTGCCTGCGCGGTGGGCGGCCGGATCGTGGGGATGCTCTTCCTGGGCCTGAAAATCGCCCTTTTCTACTCCGGACTGGAGATCAAATACATCGCCACCCTGCGGGGCCGGCACAGCGACGACGAGGAGCCGCCTCCCCGGGGAGTCGGCCGCTTTCTGGTGGGGGGCACCTGGCTGCTGTGGAAAACTGCCTACCGCCGGGCCCGCGAAATCGTTCTGGATTCGGAAATCGGTGCCCGTCGTTTCTACGAACACCACGGATTTGTTTCCAAGGGGCCTCACCGGTATGTGCTCTCAAACCCCAGCCCCGACCTGCTGCGCACGATCCTGATGATGGCCGAGAACCGCCCCGGCCTCCCCCCCCGGGTGACGGTCGAAATCGGCCGTCTGGTCATGAAGCGCATCAAGCTGCTGCGCCGGCGCAGACGGGACGACCGCGAACGCGCGCTGCATCTGCAGGTGGAAGCCATGGCGCAGACGGCGCTCTCCTCGCGCACCTATCCGGCCATCGCCACCGCCGCCACCCGGGGGCTGCTGCGCTGCCGTCGAAGTCTCTCCGATCTCGAGCACCTGCTCGCCGTCGCCTCGCAGAATCCGGCGGTGAACCAGGCGTTCCTATCGGCGTCGGCCCCCGCGGTCGGCGTGGCCTGCGATGACCGGTTCACGGATCACCTCGCGAATGTCTTCCACCTGGAAAACGCCAAGCGCTACGAAGCGATCCGCTCCGTGATGGCGGACCCGTCGCTTTCCGCGAAACTGACGCGGATCGCCCCGCGCCCGGCGACCGAGGAGGAACTGGCCTGGGTCCACACCCCCGCGTACATCGCCCGCGTGGCGGCGACCGCGGGCCGCCCGCTCACCGCCTTCGACCTGGACACCCAGACCACGGCCAAATCCTACGAAACCGCCCGCTTGGCGGCAGGCGCGGTGTTCCGCCTGGTGGAGGCGATATGCTCCGGCCGCATCCAGCGCGGGTTCGCCGCCATCCGGCCGCCCGGCCACCATGCCGAGCCGGACCGCGGCATGGGGTTCTGCCTCTTCAACAACACGGCTCTGGGAGCGCGCTACCTCCAGCGGCGCCACGGCCTGAAGCGTATCATGGTAGTGGACATCGACGCCCACCACGGCAACGGAACCCAAGCGGTCTTTTACGACACCGACGAGGTGCTCTGCGTGTCCATCCACCAGTTCCCGGGCTTTCCGGGCACCGGCAAGCTCGGTGAAGTGGGACGCGGCAGGGGTGAGGGCTACACGGTGAATGTGCCGCTGCGCAAGGGGCACGGCGACACGGATTTCCTTTGCATCCTGCACTGGCTGGTCCGGCCGCTGGCCAGCGCCTATCGACCCGAGATCATCCTCGTGCCCTGCGGGTTCGACCTCTGGCTGCACGACCGGCTGGCCGAAATGCGCGTTTCGGCCGAGGGCTACGGCTTGATCACCGCTTTGCTGGCAGACATTGCCGCCGAAGCCTGCAACGGACGGATCGCATTTATCATGGAGGGCGGCTACAGCGCCGAGGGGATCCGTGAATGCGGCCTCCGGGTGCTCCAATCCCTCTGCCGGCCCTCACCCTCAAACCTCGAAGCCCTGCACAAGATCGCGGGTGAGGACCCTTCGAAACTGGGCGCCTTGAAAAAAGCGATCGAGGTCCAGCGCAAATACTGGACGGTGCTGAAATAGGCAATACCCATGCATGTCACCTGGCAGGTGACATGCATGCAGTCCGATTTATGGACAACGCCCGGCGGCGTTCCACCCAACGGCCTGCCGCACGGGCGTGATCGGACTTGGATGGATGCCGCCGCCGGAACCGGGTGGATGGCACGCTTCTTGTAATGTATTTCAAGCAGGTTGGGGAAAAAAATCTCCCTCCCTCTTTTGTAAAGAGCGAATTCATCATACATGACAAAGGAATCCCCCATCTCCCACAACGGAACCGAGCCTGCCGAGGCCCCGGATGTCGCCGTTCAGCGCCAGGCGACCTACGCCCGGCTTTTCTGGCGCTTTGTATGGCTCACCATTCTCTGTAGCCTGGTCCCGCTGCTGCTGGTCGGATGGGGCATCAACCTGCACTACACCCGGTTCGCGCGCGAGCGTATGCTCAATTTTTTCCAGAACCAGGTGGAGGACCACCGCAGAATCATCGCGCAATTCTTGAACGAACACACCTCCAAACTTCAATTGATCGCACGCACGCACGATCGGGA
>Ga0105105_10000280_pt1 | contig 23660 bp, 20 predicted proteins | sample PPLLaktember2015_4_FD_79108 | JGI IMG/M metagenome (GOLD analysis project Ga0105105, IMG submission 79108) | Freshwater sediment microbial communities from Prairie Pothole Lake near Jamestown, North Dakota, USA - PPLs Lake P8 Core (1) Depth... | ecosystem: Environmental > Aquatic > Freshwater >...
ACAGTTTTTATTTCCGTAATCTGAAGGTTGCGACTACAGGGCTCTAAATTCTAAAAGCTTAAAATGGAATATAAAGATTATTACAAAATTCTTGGTGTAGAAAAAAAGGCAACGCAGGATGAAATAAAAAAAGCTTACCGAAAGCTTGCTATGAAACATCATCCTGATCGCAACGCCGGGAAAAAATCTTCTGAAGAAAAATTTAAAGAGATAACTGAAGCCAATGAAGTTTTAAGCGACCCAGAGAAAAGAAAAAAATATGATACTCTCGGTTCAAACTGGAATCAATATCAACACACTGGGGGACAAGGGTTTGATGATTTCTCTTCTCGCTTCGGAGGAGGAAGAAGACAATCAGGTTCCACTTATGAATACTCTGGAAATATAAACGATATTTTCGGAGATATGGGGGGTGGATTTTCTGATTTCTTTGAATCATTTTTTGGCGGCAGTAGCGGAGGATTTGGCGGTAGAACTCAACAACAAAAAACTGCGATTGATGTTGAAGCAAACATGAACGTTACTCTTGAAGATGCTTTTGTCGGAAGCGAAAAGACAATCAGTGTTGAGGGAAAAAAACTTAAAATAAAAATTAATCCGGGAACAAAAGATGGGCAGAAACTTAGATTAAAAGGATTGGGAAGATCTAAAACTGCTGATGGTACAAAGGGAGATTTATATCTAAACATCCACATTCTTCAACATCCATTTTATGAAATAAAGGAAACTGATTTATATTACAATCTTGATGTTGATTTATATACTGCAGTTCTTGGTGGTAAAGAAAACATAAGAACTTTAGATGGAAAAACAATTAGCATTAATATTCCCGAAGGGACTGAATCAGAAAAGATATTAAGGTTAAAAAATCTTGGAATGAATACAGATGGTGGGCGTGGAGATTTGTTTGTAAATATTCACGTAACAATCCCAAAAGACCTCAATAAAGAGGAAAAAGAATTATTTAATAAGTTAAAATCATTAAGAAAAGAATAACGTTATTGCGAATCTCGGCTTGTCGGGATGAAGTAATCTGGTTACGAAAGTTTGCTTCGTCACTTCGATCCTCGCAATGACAGAACAAAAAAAGGAGATCCAATGACCGAAACACACAAAACAAAATTTGAATTTAAAGCGGAAACTAAAAAGCTATTAGATATTCTTGTTCATTCGCTTTACACGAGCAAGGATATTTTTCTGCGCGAGTTGATTTCAAATTCATCCGATGCTTTGGATAAACTTCGATTTGAATCAAACAAAGGAACCGATATTGCAGACAAAGATCTTCCGTTAGAAATTAAAATTGGTTTTGATGATAAGAAAAATACAATTACACTTTCTGATACTGGAATTGGAATGACTCGTGACGAAATGATTGCAAACATTGGAACGATTGCCAAATCCGGCTCAGAGGAATTTTTAAAACAGCTATCAGAAAACAAAGATGCCATTAACAACATAATTGGAAGATTTGGAATTGGTTTCTATTCTGTTTTTATGGTTGCCAAAGAGGTTGTAATCAAAACAAAATCGTATAAGAAAGATGAAGTTGCTGTTGAATGGAAATCAGATGGACTTGGTGATTATGAAATCTCTGATATTGATGAAGATATAAGTCGCGGAACTACTATTGAGATCTTTTTGAAAGATGACGCAAAAGAATTTTCTGAAAAATATAGATTAGAATCAATCATTAAAAAACATTCTAACTTTATTTCTTTCCCGATTTATTTAGAGAATGAAAAGATTAACACAATTGCAGCAATCTGGCGCGAACCAAAATCTACACTAAAAAAAGAACAGTATGATGAGTTCTACAAATTTTTAACTTACGATAACGAAGAACCGTTTGAAACAATTCACACATCGGTTGATGCGCCAATTCAATTTAATTCTTTGTTATTCATTCCAAAAAAGAGTTATGAATACTGGAGGTTTAATCGCGATGATTACGGTTTGGATTTATATGTACGCCGCGTTCTTATTCAACACCAAAACAAAGAATTATTGCCAGAGTATTTAAGTTTCGTTAAGGGTGTTGTTGATTCTGAAGATTTGCCGCTTAATATTTCTCGCGAAACGCTGCAGGAAAATATTGTCTTTACAAAAATTGCCCAAAGTGTTGCGAGTAACATACTCTCTGATTTAATTAAAGTTGCAAAGGATTCTCCAGAGCGTTATGCTGATTTCTGGAAAGAACATGGAAGAATTTTTAAGCTTGGTTATATGGATTTTAGCAATGCTGAAAAATATCAGCAGCTATTAAGATTTAATTCGTCTTTAAGCAAAGATGAAAATGAACTTGTTTCGCTCGAAGATTATGTAGGCAGAATGAAGAAAGATCAAAAAGAAATTTATTACTCATTAGGCACAAGTAAAGAAGCTATTGATTTAAATCCTCATCTTGAAATTTTTAAAGCAAAGGGATTAGAAGTTCTTTACCTGTATGATCCGGTTGATGAGTTTGTTGTTTCATCAATTCGCAAGCATAAGGATTTTGATTTCAAATCTGTTGATGGTGTTGATTTGAAAGAACTTGACAAACTCGAAGATGTTGTAAAGAATGAAAAACCTAAAGAGAAATTCAGTAAAGAAGATGATAAAGCATTTGGCAAGTTATTGTTGAAGATGAAAGAAATACTCGGAGATAGAGTTACAGAGGTTCACGAATCAAAACGATTAAAGGGAAGTCCTTCTTGCTTGATAAATCCAGATGATACAATGTCATCAACAATGCAAAAGATTTTGAAGATGTCTAACCAGGGAATGGCAATGCCTCCTCAAAAAAGATTGATGGAGATAAATAAAGAACATAAGCTTATCAGAAACCTGATGAATGTATTTAAGAAAAACGAAAGTGATCAATTTATAGCGGATACAACCGAACAGCTCTATGAATCAGCTTTGTTGCTTGAAGGAAATCTTGAAGATCCGCATAAGCTTGTAAATAGGTTAAATAAAATGTTAACCGATGCCAGTGAACTTTACAGTTTGAGCAAAGAATAGGCGTAAGCTTTATATAGTTGGGATTAAAGATAAATGTTTATGATGTGTTTGATTTAAAAACAAACCTTCTAGGTATTTCATTAGCATTTCTGATAGAAATAATAACAATTAATTACTTGCGTGAGAAGTATTAGAGGATATTATGAATGATTCAAAACCACGTGTATGCCCTGTTGAACTTTCAGGTTCATTGGATAATAAAATAAGAAGATGGTTGCAAAATCCGGATAAAATATTAGCTCCATATTTAAAACCAGGGATAAAGGTAATTGATATAGGATGTGGACCAGGCTTTTTTTCTATCGAAATAGCGAAGATGATTGGCCGCAATGGAAAAGTATATTCCGTTGATTTGCAAGAAGGTATGCTGAATCAAATTAAAAATAAAATTAAAGGAACCGAATTAGAAAAAAGAATTCATTTAATAAAAAGTGATGGTGATAATTTTGTTATACCTGAGAAGGTAGATTTTATTTTAGCATTTTATATGATACACGAAGTACCTGATAAAGATAATCTATTTAAGATGCTAAAAAATATGCTTAATGAAAATGGACGATTTTTAGTAGTTGAACCAAAACTATTTCACGTTTCAAAAAAAGAATTTGAATTAACATTGCAGAAAGCGAAGCAAGCAGGATTTAAAATTACAAATGGTCCTAAATTGCCATTCAGTCATTCTGCAATTTTAGATTAACTGCAGACGAACCCCACCTCGTTCCTCCCCTTTAGCTAAAGGGGAGGAGGCAGGAGGGGTTTGACTTAAACTTTTTATTGCTTTAATCTATAACTACTTTTTCATTGATTTTATAATTCAGAATTACTTTGACAAAAAACCATAAAATCCGCAATGTTAGTTTTATTATACTTGGCGTTGTGTTATTCATTTTAAAGCAAAAATATAATGGACCAAATAATTAAATAGTAAAAAATTATCTTGACAACTTTTCTATTTCATTTGCGGTTTATTTTATTGTTGAATTTTGTGATCATTTCTGGAAGTCAAATAAGTTAACAACTGCTTTTATTACACTTATTATTGTTAGTTCGTTTGAGTTAACAAATGGGTTTGGTGTAATGATAAATGTTTATAATACAATCGATTTACTTGTAAATATTATTGGTGTCTTACTAGCGTTGGCACTTGATATTGTTACATACAAATTTACTATGGTAAATAAACAATAGTCGTCTTTTACTTATTGATTAAAATTTTAAGAGCTCAATTTTATTCCATAGATCTAATATAATATTTAACAAAAGATATAAATGATTATTGATTTCATACCAACGTTTTCTAAGTATGAATTTTGTCATGCTTCAACGGTTTGCTGTCTAAAAGATAAAACTCTTGTTGCTTATTATGCCGGTAAGTATGAAGGGCACCGTAAAACTGGTATATGGTTATCAATTAAAAGAGATGGTATCTGGTCCCAACCAACTGAGCTATTCAACTCTAAAAATTTTATAGGTAGAGAATTACCGTGTTGGAATCCTGTTTTATTTCAAGATTCAGAAAAATTATTCATATACTTTAAAATAGGAAAGAACCCTGCTGAGTGGTCTGGTTATTATTCTGAAAGTATTGATTTTGGTGAAACATGGTTAAATCCAAAAGCCTTGAATAAAGATATAGTTGGACCCGTCCGGAGTATGCCTGTTAAAATTGGTAATCACTTCATTAGTGGCAGTAGCAATGAAATGTTTGGTGGTTATATACATTTTGAACTAAGTAATAATGGCATAAACTGGAAAAAAATTATTCCAAATATTGAGTCAGAAATTGGGGATTGTATTCAACCGGCACTTCTGAAATTAAATGAAAAAGAATTGATTGCTTATGCTCGCAGTTCTTCCGGAGTTTTAGTGTCTACATGTTCTAATGATGCAGGTAAATCGTGGAGTAAAGTTAGCAAAACAAAAATCCTAAATCCAGATTCAGCCATTGAAATTAAATCCATTGAAGATAATTTTCATTTACTTGCCTATAACAAATCCAATATAAAGCGATCACCATTAATGCTTGCCTACTCAAATGATGGGATCAACTGGAATGATATAATCTTGATTATTGAAGGGGACGGTGAGTATTCTTATCCTTCAATGTCTGTTTATCAAGATGATGTGATAATTACCTTCTCGAACAACAGAAAGTTTATTTCCTGTGTAAGTTTAAATGTTGATGAGTTGAAAAGGAAAGAAGTCTTGCCATTTGCTGATTGACTTAAACTTTTTACTGCTAAGTTATTAAAATAAAAATCACACACCTGAATTTATTTTAACTATTTTGGTCAAACATTTTTACAGATCTCAGCACTTAAAAGGATTTACGTTATCGGTGTCCTAGATTAATTTTATTCATCTTAGTTTTTAACCATCTATCACAAATACATCGTATTTGCAAATATTTTAAGCTCAAAACTATTTACGTTTGTTGAATAATATTCTTAATCAATTTAACTTTGAGCATTACATGAAACTATTTGTTAACTAATCAAAAACTAATAAAAGGATCACAATGAGCAGTATTTTAAAATTCGGTGAAGACGTTAAAGGTTACAATATCCGTGTACTAAATGAACGGGAAATTAGAGCTGGAGCCGGGTTGTTATTTGTTCTTATGTTTATTGCAATACTTTCGGCTATTATGCAGGGAAGTTTTGCACTTCTTAAATATGCTGTGATGATATTTCTTGCAGATATGCTGATAAGAGTTTTAGTTAATCCCAAATATTCACCTGTTTTAATTTTAGGAAGGTTCTTTGTTAGAAACCAGGTGCCGGAATATGTTGGTGCTGTGCAGAAAAAATTTGCATGGGTAATTGGAGTATTTCTTGGTTTATCAATGTTCATACTGATAAATATTATGAATACCTTTAGTGTAATTACAGGTCTTATCTGTTTAATCTGTCTAATCTTTTTATTCTTTGAGTCTGCTTTTGGAATTTGTTTGGGTTGTAAATTTTATTCATGGATGTATAAAGAAAAAGCTCAATACTGTCCGGGTGAAGTGTGCGAAATTAAAGACAGGCACGAAATACAAAAAACAAATTTGCCTCAGTGGGTAATAGTTATAGCATTTATTGCATACATAATTAGCATCGTCTATTTATTTAATGATAATTTCAAAGTGCCGCCGCGTGAGTTGTTTTCCGGAAAGAGTTTAGAAGAGATGCAGCAGGAATAATAAAAAAAAATCCTCTCTTATTTTGAGAGAGGATTTTTCATTATTCAAATTGAGTAATTAAGATTTTCTTTTGTACTTAATTTCCATCGATTTAGTTTCGCCAGCACCATAATCAACGAACATTTCAAAAGTTGAATTATCTTTGTCAATAATTTTTAGCACCTGTCTAACATCAACTTTACTACCGTTTGGTGTTACCATTTTGCCCTTATAAATTACTGTATTAGTACTTTTATCATATTTCCCTTCAGTTGACATCATACCTGTACCCATATTATCAATCCAAACATTCTGGAAAACTTTAAGTGCATTATCATAACCGGTAATATCCATTCCATTAAACGGCATACCCATCATCGTCCCGGAAAATTTTCCAACTATATATCGTCCATCCATAACTGATTCGTATTTTGTATTACCCTTCATTGTTTGCGGTGGTTGAGATGGATCCATCCACATAGTTATATCGCCCTCCCATTCTCCAGCCATATCAGTCAGTATTTTGTGTTCAGAACCTGGAGTCATATAAGATTGCCATTCCTTCATCATAGCTTCCTGGTTGGCATCCTGTGCAAAAGAAATTATGGAACATAAAAGAACGAGAGCTAAAGAGAACTTACTAAGGAATTTCATACTTACTCCTAATGAAATGAATTGATTAATGTTAATAGTAACGAAAAAGAAAAAGGATTTTATTAGTTATTCTATGGTAACATAGTTTCTATAATTATAATTGTCAATAGTTAATAATTATTTAATATCTCACACAATGTGCAATTTATATTAAAGATTTCATTACAGACGATTGATTGACTTACAAAAACCATTAACCTAATTTTAAACCGCATTTATTCAATCATTTCATAGGGGAGCTATGGATATTAAAAAGTTTCTTTTGGTTTTAATTCTTAATTTTTCATTCTTAACTGTTAATTGCTTTAGCCAGCAATATGGTTGGGTGGATATTAGCAGTAATCTTCCTACTTCAATCGGAACAGCATCATTATCAGATATGAACTGGCTAAATGAAAACGAAGGCTGGATATGTTCAAGTGCTTTGGGAGAAATTTATCACACTACAGACGGTGGACAAACTTTCGAAACTCAAACTACTCAATTCTATACAAATGCAATTTATATGCTTAACTCTTTTATTGGATATGCAGGTGGGCAACAAGGAAGAGTTTACAAAACTACAGATGGTGGAACAAACTGGTTTGTTCATGGAAGTATAGGGAACACTTTACTTGATATAGATTTTCCTCCAAATTCAGAGTCTGGTTATTGCTGTGGAGATGCTGGAAAGATATATAAAATAACATCATCAGGTGTAAGTTCAATGAGTAGTGGGATAAGTTCAAATTTAAGATCAATTAGCTTTTCATCTGCAGAAAATGGATGGACTTGTAGTGGAGGCTATATTCTTCATTTTGATGGCAATTCGTGGTACGAACAAGATTCACCAGTAGGCAGTTCTTACAACAGTATCGATATGGTAAATGATTCAATTGGTTGGGTCGTAGGGGCTTCAGGTCTGATTGTTAAGACTTTAACTGGAGGTGAAACAATAAATAATATCTCGTGGTTCCATCAAACATCTCCTGTAACTTCATCATTAAATAATGTTAATTTTTTAGATTTTAATTTTGGTTGGACAGTTGGAAATTCTGGTGTAGTGTTATACACAACCAATGGTGGAACAGATTGGAATATTATTCTTGATGGATGGACAATAAATATGCTACGCTCAGTTCAATTTACTTCACAAACAAACGGCTACATACTTGGCAACAACAAAACACTATTTAAATATGGTTTACTCACAGGTGTAGAAAAACAACCAACGCAACCAACAGAGTTTAAGTTAGAACAAAATTACCCAAATCCGTTTAATCCTTCTACCAGTATTCAGTATGCAATAGGCAGTAGGCAATTTGTACAACTTAAATTGTTTGATGTTTTGGGAAATGAAATCGCAACTCTTGTTAATGAAGAAAAACCTGCAGGCAGTTATGAAGTAAAATTTACTCCAGCATCAAGTATCCGGAATCCGGCAACTGGAATCTATTTCTACCAACTTAAAGCAGGGAATTATATTCAAACAAAAAAAATGATATTACTTAAGTGAGAACTTTATGAAAAAACTTTTAATGCTTTTAATTTTTCATTTTTCATTTTTAATTGGTACTTGCTACAGCCAGCAATACGGTTGGGTAGCACTTACTTCGCCTAATGCCAGTGGTTTATTCAGAAGTATTTATGTATCTGGAAATGAAGCTTGGTTGCTTAATAATAATGCAATTTATTATAGCAACAACTATCCATCTACAGAATTTTCTCAGATATTTACTCCTTCAAATACACTAAATGCTATGTGTTTTCTAATTCAAGGTGGTAATAAATATGGCTGGGCAGTCGGGAGTAGTTCAATCGGTGCAAGAACTTCTAATGGAATATACTGGGAATCTATCTCTCTCGGCGGAACAAGTACATATAATTGTGTTTTTTTTCCTACAACTTCAATAGGTTTTGCAAGCGGAACAGATAATTATCTTCATAAGACTGTAAACGGTGGAACTAACTGGATCGGTGTGGGAACAGGATTAAGCGTTAGCAATGTAAACACATTATTCTTTATGGATTCTAGTACCGGATATATAGGAACCTCTGATCCACGTCTTGCTAAAACTACAGATGGTGGTTTAACCTGGGTTGATGACGGCGATATTACAGGGACTATAACTGATATTTATTTCTATGACAATACTCAAGGTTGGGCTGTTGGTGGTACCGATATACTTACTTATAATAATGGTATATGGACTCAACAAAATAACACAACTGGGTTTTCACTGTATTCAGTATTTTTCCTGAATCAAAATGAAGGTTGGATCGCTGGTAATGGCGGAACAATTCTTCATTCAACTGACGGTGGAACAACTTGGTCAGCACAGACAAGCGGCACCACTGCTATGTTAAGAGATGTTTTCTTTACATCTACCACCAATGGTTATGCAGTTGGTAATAACGGAACAATACTTCACTATACCCAACTTACAGATGTAGAAGAACAACCCACACAGCCTACAGAATTTAAGTTAGAACAAAATTATCCAAATCCGTTTAATCCAGCAACCAGTATTCAATATACAATTGGCAGTAGTCAAGTTGTTCAATTAAAAGTTTATGATGTTCTTGGAAATGAAGTTGCCACTCTCGTTGATGAAGAAAAACCTGCAGGCAGTTATGAAGTTGAATTTAACTCGGCACGTCATTCCCGCGAAGGCGGGAATCTAACCAGTGGAGTTTATTTCTATCAGCTTAAAGCTGGTAATTGTTTAGAAACAAAGAAAATGATATTAATGAAGTGAGAATATGGGAACCAGTATAGCTTACTTTTTACCCTTTTACAGTTTATGAACAATTTTGGTGACCTTTATATTTCCTGTGCTTTTTAATTTTAAATAACAGAAGACAAGTAAGTACATAATTAAAATCATTGCTTTGAGTTTAATTTAAAGAAGATGGTAACTGTTTTAACTGTTCTGCAGAAAAGCTATTTGCATTTGGTGAGGTTAAAATTGCACATACTCACAAGGGCAGACAATAAACAGAGGAAAATTTTACAATAAATTAATATTCTATCCTGATTCTTATCACTTAAAATAAGAACTCTCCAGCTTATATTTGAGCAATTCAAATCTTAAACATCAAAAGGAATACTATATGCAAAAAAGAATTCTTGGAAAAAATGCATTGCAGGTTTCTGCAATCGGACTTGGGTGTATGGGAATGTCTGAGTTTTATGGTCAGACAAATGATGATGAATCAATAAAAACTATTCATCGCGCATTAGAGCTTGGTATTAATTTTTTAGACACTGCGGATATGTATGGTGTTGGCAAAAACGAAACTCTTGTTGGTAAAGCAATAAAAGGAAAACGTGATCAATTTGTAATTGCAACTAAGTTCGGAAATGTGCGTGGCGCAGATGGAAGTTTTCTTGGAGTTAGTGGCAAACCGGAATATGTAAAGAAATGCTGCGATGAAAGCTTAAAGCGTTTAGATATAGATGTGATTGATCTTTATTATCAGCATAGAGTTGATCCAAATGTTCCGATTGAAGAAACAGTTGGCGCAATGTCTGAACTTGTTAAAGAAGGCAAGGTAAGATTTTTAGGTCTTTCAGAAGCCGCCCCGGAAACTATAAAACGCGCAAACAAAGTTCATCAGATAACTGCATTACAAACAGAATACTCACTCTGGACAAGAGATCCAGAACAGGAGTTGTTAGATGTTTGTAAAGAACTGGATATCAGCTTTGTTGCATATTCACCTTTGGGAAGAGGATTTTTAACAGGACAGTTTAAGCCTGAACAGGAAATTCCTGCAGATGACTACAGAAGAGTAAATCCAAGATTTGTAAAAGAAAACATAGAACACAATTACAAACTAGTAGAGCAGATAGAACAAATTGCAAAGGAAAAAAATTGCACGGCGGCTCAATTAACACTTGCGTGGTTATTGCATCAATGGGATAAAATTGTTCCAATACCAGGAACAAAGCGCGTAAAATATCTTGAGGAAAATGCTGCGGCTGTTGATATAAAATTAACCGTTGATGAATTAAAGAAAATTAGTGCTGCCGCTCCAGTTGGATTTACCAAAGGTAGTCGTTATGCAGAGCAAGCGATGAAAGCACTTAACAGATAATTATTAAAAGGGAGAACGAAAACTCCCTTTTTATTTGATTAACATCATCTTCTTAGTTTCAACAAAACTCCCAACTTGCAGACGATAAAAATAAATTCCAGACGCTAGACTCTTGGTATTAGATCCTATGCTAAATTCTACTTCATACTTTCCTGCTTCTCTATATTCACTTACCAGGGTAGAAACTTCATGTCCAAGTATATCATAAATCTTTAATGTTTGCCAAGTTCCGATTGGAGATTGCCAACTGATTTTTGTGCTTGGGTTAAACGGGTTCGGATAGTTTGGATACAATATTATTCCGGCAGGGATAATTGTTTCTTCTTTAACATCTGTTAATGTGAATTGTACATTTAAATTATATTGATTCTGGTTTTGCGGACTGATAGTAAACTGATCACTTACTGCATTTGCAAATCCAACCTTTTGCGCTACCAACTGATATGAACCATATGGTAAATTATTGATGTAAAATCGACCGTCTTCTTTTCCAAAGTTGTAAGAATAAAGCTGATTGTTGCTTAAAGATTTTGCGAGAACAGTTATTCCATTCTGACTTTGTGCATCCAAAAACGGAACAGTAATTGTACCATAAGCGCCGCCACCGCCGTAAGAGGAATCTCTTTCTAAATAAAGATTTTTATTGGCCAAGGGTTGATTAACAAAAACTGAATCTGCATCTTGCCAAAAAACAGAGGCTGAGTTACTGCTGTTATAATATGTTGGAAGAAAATAATCGGAATACCCCTGTACAAAATAATAAGTGCTGTCTTCAACACTGATGCTGTAACTTCCATCAGATCTTACGAAGCCAGCATAAACAGATGAATCAGCATTTGGTGCATCTGATTTCATCAATGTTGGAGTGTGTGTTCCTTTCCGGATTATCACAACACCTTTATCAAGTGTAATTCCATAAATAGAATCGATAACCGTTCCGGAAACAGAATATCCTGTATTATAAATGGTTGGAAGAATGATATCTACATTTAAAGTTTGTCCGGAATCAAGGTTTACAGGTGCAGCAAAAAAAGGATCCGGCGTATTACCAGAAAACATAACACGATATCCTTCTTTTTCGGCCGCTACGGTATAATCCCCCTTTGGCAATTGAATATTATAGTTGCCGGATATATTTGTAAATGTGGAATCAAACAAATAAATGCCGTAGTAAAAAAAGTATACTTTAGAATTTGGCAAGGGAGTTAAAACTTCATCAGAAATAATTCCCGAGCAAGTTCCATAATCATCATCAAAAAAATCTATTTTAATTCTTAGATCGCGCGGACTCTCCGGATCGTTACTGTAGACCCAGATTGTATCTGTTGTGTCATGAACCGTTATACTGTAAAAATTTGTAAGGATAGTATTTAATTTTACTGTATCTCCAGGATTAATGATTAACGGTAATGGAGAATTATCTTCAAAATCCAGAATATAATATGCACTAGTTGCAGACAAACTATCAATTATAAGCGGCTGGTTGCCATCATTATAGACTAATGTATATTCATATCTGCTGAATATATCTTCAAATCGAATATTTCTGGGTTCTATTCTTAAATCTGGCTGGGCAAAATGGTTGCCCGTCAAATACATTATTAGTAAAAATGTAAAATAATATTTATTCATAGTCACGAGTTTATTTAATTTAGTACTAATAATATTAAAATAGTGACAAAATAAAGAGATAGAAAAATCGACTTTCTTAATATATCAAAACCAGAACTTGAATCTTTGTTAATCTTATCAAAAGACGGCGATTCAAAATCATTTAATAAGATATCCGGCTACGTGCGTGAAATATCTTATTCCTATTTTTTATCCAAACATAGGGCCCACAAAATCATTAATAAAGATGATGTAGACGACCTTGCCACAAATGTTTATATAGCCTTTGCAGAACAATATCATAAAATAGATGTTATTGAAAACTGGCTGCGCAGGGTTTTGTTTTTAACTTTTGTAAGATGGTACAAGCAAAATAATCAGCGAAGAACTCTTGAACTGAATGAAGAAATTACTGCGGATGATTCTAATTTAAGAACAGATGATGGATTTGATGTTAACGTGATCATGAAGATTGTGGATACCTTAAGTGAAGAAAAACAAGAGATTGTAAAGCTTAGATTTTGGGGTGATTTGAAGTTTTCTGAGATTGCTGAGAAGCTTAACAAAAACGAAGCAGCGATTAAGAAAATGTTCTATCGTACAATTGAAGAGATAAAAAACAAATTAGAATAATGTCACTTTTAAATGATTGTCATTACTAATGGTTAAGAAGCACAAAAAGGCATTTATAAAATGGACGATTTTGAAAAAATAATAGAATTGCTGGATAAAGATTTTATTTCAGAAGGTGATAAGGTTCGTCTTAGCGAGATGATTAATAATAATCCAGAGGCAAAAAAGATACACGATGCATATCTGAATCTGAAATTATCTTTAAAGAGAGATGAACATATTGATGAAGAACTAATGGCAGAATATGTTATGTATAAAAACAATCTCTCATCAACCAGATTGATTATTCTACTTGCAAATAAAGTTGAAGATCATATTAGAAAATGTGTTAAGTGCGAAAAACTTTTTACCAAGTTAAATGCAGAATATTGTGATGTTGATGCTTTTGTCAGCCAATCTTTAGTTGAGCAAGTTAGCCAGAAAAAACCCGAACAATCAAAAGGATTTTTCTTGTTCAATAATTTTAGTGCGGCAAAATATGCTTTTGCGTCTTTAGCGGCTGTTGTAGTTTTATATTTAGGCTTGTTTGCGATTTCATCATTCACAACCCCGGATTATAAAAAATCATTTTTAGATGGAGAAGAATTTTACACAACAAGAGGAAGAACTTCTGAATTATTTCAACGCGGGTTGGATGCTATTGATAGAAAAGATTATGATAATGCAATCAAGTTCTTGAATGATGATATAAACAATAACAAATCGGATGAATCAATTTTCTACACTCATTTTATACTTGGTATAACTTATGTAGAAAAAGCAGAGAGTGATTTTCTCGGATTGTTTAATTCTTTTAACAAAGAAGACGTTACAAGGGGAATTGAGAATTTTGAAAAATCAATCGATCTGAACAACAGCGGTAAGTTTAATAACTTAAATCTTGATGCACATTATTTTATTGGCAAATCATACTTAATGATTGATGAAAAGACTTCTGCGTCCGAACATTTACAATCGGTTGTTGATGGCAAAGGCAGCTATTATAAAAAAGCAGAAGAGTTGCTAAGAAAATTATGACTCGTAAATGAATTGTGAACATGAAAAAACGTGCATTTACATTTTTTACTTTGATACTGTCTGCCCTGGCGGGATTGTTTTTTATTGCAACAGGATTTTTACCTGTTGATGAAATAAAATCCGACCAGAAGGAAGATTTGGAAATTCAATCAGAATTTTTTATCCCGTCTTTAGAATTCCACAAAATTGAAAAAGCATTACTTAACCTATCTAACATTGATTCATATTTAGAATCGATAACCCAACTAAAAAACAGTTTCGAGAAAAATTATTTAACAGCTCTAGTGTTGAAAAGAAAAGGAGAGTATGAAAACTCATTTAATCTTTTATACTCAATGCTTTCAAGTTATCCGCAATATTATCCATATTATGATGAACTAATATTTTCCGCAAAGGCTTCTGATAGTTTAAAACAAATTAAAAAACTTATTGAAACTGAAGAACCCAACAACAAGTATTCTGATTATTTAAGCTCATTATATTTCTATCATACTAATCTGTATTCAAAATCGATTGAATTGCTAAAAGATAATAAAGATTTTGAATCACAATATTTACTTTCTTATTCTTATCGGGGAATTGGTGATTACGAAGGCGCTTTATCGGCTTTGAATCAATCAGAAAGTTTACTACCAAAAGAAAGCTATGAGCTAAGCAAAGTACTTATCTCAAAAGGCTCACTTTATCTGCTTTCCGGAAAATATGACGAAGCAGATAAATTTTATAAATCTGGCTTAGAGTCAGCAAAACTGTCAGGGAATAAAAGAGAGGTTGTAAAAGCATTGGTAAATCTTGCAATCCTGGATGATCAGAATGGGAGCGTGGATGAAGCCAAAATTAAATTAGAATATGCGTTGCAAATATCAAGAGCAATAGAAGATACAGAACTCGAAGCGACAGTTTTATCTGAGCTTGCAGTATCATATACATATTCTGGAAACATTGTAGAAGCAAAAAATAATTACGAAAAAAGTTTTGAGATATTTAAAGTTCTTAACCATAAAGAAAGATTATCAAATCTTTGTGCAAACATTGCTTCTCTATATTCTCAAACAGCAAACTATTCCTCCGCAATAGAATGTTTTAATAAAGGATTAGATTATGCCGGATATAATGTTGTATCTAAAGTTTTAAATCTTCGCGGACTTGGGGATGTTTATAGTAATCTTTCAAACTACTCAAAATCACTTGAGCATTATGAAAAGGCAAAAGAACTTGCAAAGCAAGTTAAGGATATACAAACCGAAGCCTCTGTTAACGTTAGCATTGGTACTTTATATTACAACATCAACAAACCTATAAAAGCACTTCAAATATTTATAGATGCAAAAGAAAAAACAGATGTTAATGTTGAGCCTTATTTCGCTGAAGATGTTTTCTTTAAGATTGGATTAGCTTATTCCGCAATTGATAGTTTGAATAAAAGCAGCAAAGCACTTAACAACGCTTTGAATATTGCTGAATCGCTTGGCGATGTTTATTATAAAACTATAATTAATTCTGAACTTGGTTATAATGCCTATAAGCAAAAAGATTACCCCAAAGCAGAAAGTCTTATAGATCTTGCATTAAGATTGGCAAAAGAAAACGGTTTTAATCAATTAGCCGGAGTTCAAAATCTTTATCTTGGCAAAGTTGCGTTAGCTAAAAATAACTATTCAAGTGCACTAAATTATTTTGCGTCTTCTTCTTTGATTGCCAAACAGGAAATGGATTATAATAATGTTTTTGAATCCGAATATTATCTTGCAAAAACTTTAAGTTGGCTAAACAAAACGGAACAAGCAGAAAAGCATTATCTAAATGCAATAAACAGTGCTGATAAAATTTCTGAATCACTAGTGAATAATGCAGAAATTCAAATTGCACATTTTTCGGGTGTAAATGATTGCTATAATGAGCTTGCTGAAATTTATTTGGAACAGGGAAGAAACGAAGATGCTTATTTAACTATTGAAAGATCACGTTCGCGAAACACTTTTCAAAATCTTGCTGATCTCAAAATTAATTCTGATAAATCAAAATCCGAAAAACTAAAAACTTACTATGACTTGAAGTGGATGATTGAATCAGGTTTGTTTTCGGGAAATAAACTAACTGAACTAAAAAATGATTATTTAAAAGCAAAAAGTGAAGTCAATAAAGATGAAAAAAACAATAACCCAAATACTTCAGATATTCAAAATAGATTAGATGAAAAAGAAAATTTTGTTACATTCTTTTTTGGCAAAACCAATCTTTATGCATTTAACCTTAACAAAAATAATCTTTCTATCAATAAAATAAACTTTACAGATCAACAGGTAACTGATCTGTTAAAAAAAATTGCACCGTTTTATGCTTCTGAATATCAAAACAGCAACTTATATTTTAACCAGGATCTGTTTTCATTTAATACTGAATCGGCAAATGATTTTTATTCTAAGGTTGTTCATCCCGCATTGAATGGCATTCCAAAGGGCAACAAGCTAATTTTTTCACTTCCCGCAGAACTGGCATTTGTTCCATTGGAGTTTCTTGTAACTGAGTTTAAAGAAGATGACAGTCCTTTTTATTATGATAACAAAAAATATTTAATAGATGATTATGCAATTTCATATTCTCCATCTTCCTCAATTTATGTTTTGCAGAAAGAATTAAAATATCAGAACGAAGACAAAGTGCTGCTTGTTGGTGATCCGCAGATTAGTGATAAAGATTTTGCTCTAAGCTATCGCGGCGGATTACTTGAAGATGATTCTTTTAATTCGAGAAACGTTATCCTTTTCCCGCTAAGATATTCCAAAGAAGAAGTTCAAAATTTAAACTCAATGTTCTCGAATGGATTTACTCTGCTATCTGATGATGCAACAGAACAAAAATTTAAAGAAAATGCTTCACAAAGCAGTATTATTCATTTATCAACGCATTCGTTCCTTCATAAAAATCAGCCCTTAATAATTTTTTCGCTAGATAAGAATAAAAAAGAAGATGGATATCTTGAGAGCGGCGAAATTTTACAGCTAAAACTAAATTCGGATTTGGTGGTTTTAAGTTCTTGTAGATCTGGACTGGGAGAAATTGATAATGCGGAAGGTGTCATCGGAATGCAGAAATCTTTTTTTGAAGCCGGAGCAAAAAGTGTTGTGGTTTCTTTATGGGATGTTAATGACAAATATACCTCTATATTTATGCAGAGCTTTTATAAATACTTAAGCGAAGGGTTTGATAAATCTGAAGCATTAAGAAAGGCAAAAATATTTTTCAGGAAAAACCATTCTGCTAATCCATATTATTGGTCAGCTTTTGTTCTTTCTGGTGATGTATCAAAAATTACAAATATTAAATTCTCATCATCAAGTTATCTTATCTATATTTTACTGGGAATATTTGTCTCTATCGTTGTAATATATTTTGCACGAAAAAGATTTTCTTTTAGTTAATCACATCACTTTATCCAGCAATTATTTTTTATTTTTTTGCACTTTATATATTATGCATTATCAATAAATATTAATAAGGATTTATAATGCCGATAGAAGCAAATAAAGTAGTTACAATGAACTTTACATTAACTGATGACACAGGCAATATTCTGGACTCTACTGAACAAGGCGGACCATTTTCATATATCGTCGGCAAAGGTATGGTTTTACCCAAGCTTGAAGAAGCCGTAAGCATTATGATGATCGGAACAAAAAAACAGTTAAAGCTTGTTGCAAAAGATGGATATGGGGAATACAACGAAGACGCTGTTCAAGCAGTGGGAAAAGAAAACTTTCCGGAAGATTTTATTTTAGAAGCCGGAATGGAATACATGGCAAGTAATCCCGATGGAGTGCAAATGCCGTTTATAATTACAAACGTTGAAGATGAAACAGTTACAGTTGACTTTAACCATCCGCTTGCTGGTAAGAATTTACATTTTGATTTAGAGCTAATTGACGTAAGAGATGCAACCGCCGAAGAATTAGCACACGGCCATGTTCATGGTGCAGGCGGACATCAACATCATTAATTAACAATTAAGAATGAAAAATTAAAAAAAGAGGATTGAATGTATTTCAATCCTCTTTTTTGTGTCACACTGAGCGAAGTCGAAGTGTGACCGAAACATTATACTGCCAGCGATCAATTAATATTAACAAACTTATTATTATTCGAATCAGCATCCGGAATATTTTTATTTAACAATTCAACAGATTTTATTTTTAATTTTACCTCCGTATCTAACCAAACCCCCTTATCTCCATTCTCCCAAATTGCTGTTGAAGACACTAGTTTTGATTGTGTTTCATCTTCAAATGTTAATGTTAAATCAACAGGGACAGGAAGATTACCAACATTTTCGATAAGCACTTTTGCTTTGTTGTTTTCAACTTTAACGTCTTTAATCGCAAGATCAGGAATATGTGATTCAAAAAACCATGGCTTCCATAACCATCCTAGATCTTTTTTTGCTACATCTTCAAAGGTGTAAAAGAAATCCCATGGTGTTGGATGTTTTCCGTTCCATCTTGCGATAAATTCTTTTAAACATTTTGCAAAGAATTCATCACCCAAAGCTGATTCAAGCATTTCATAAGCAAGTGCAGGCTTGTAATAACTCATCATACTTAAATGAGGATCTCTAGTAAGTATTGATGGAAGGATCATTGGAATATCCATTTCATTTCCTGCCCATTTAGAAAATCCAACAGCCGCACGCGTTCTATGATCAAACTGCGAAAGCTCAATTTGCAAATCCCACGGAAGAAAATATGCCATACCTTCGTCCATCCATGCATAACGACTTTCATTTGTCCCGACATAAAACGGAAAGTACATATGAGCAATTTCGTGCGTGGTTACATAAACATCATTAATCGTGTTTGAAAATTGTCCATCATTTACAATCATCGGAAATTCCATTCCACCATCACCATTAAAAACGGTTATCTGCGGATAAGGATAAATTACCCCGGGCGTTTCTTTAGAGAAAAACTCAATTGATCTTTTCGCAATAGCAGCAGCTTGTGTAAAGAAGTCAGAAGCGGGATTATAAGCTGAAAAACAGACAACTCTTTTTCCAGACTCAAGTCCAATACTTGTTCCATCCCACAAGTAAAAATCACTCACACCAAATGCAAAATCAGAAATGTTTTTAGCTGAATAATTAAAAGTTGTAAATCCGTTTTGATGTTTATAAACTTCTTTGCCGCTGTCTTCTTTTGCAACGATGCTAATTAATTTATCAGATGTAAGAGATTCATTATATCTTTTAAGAAAAACATCATTTAAAACTTCATCGGAATTTTGCAGCATTCCTGTTGCCCAAACTCCAAAACCTTTTGGTACTTTTATTTCAACATTTATATCCGAGTAATCAAAATAAAATTCGTGCTCAGCATTATAGCTAATCATATCCCAGCCGCGTATGTCATCATAAACAGCAACCTTGGGGTACCAATAACCAACAAAAAAAGTGGATTCTCCGTAAGTCCCGATTCTTATATCAGTTCCTTTGGGAACTGTAAAACTCCAGTTAATCTCAATTGATGTATTTGTTTTAGGCAGAAGAGGAGAAGAAAGTTTTATTATCAGGTTAGTTCCTTGATAAGAAATTAGCTTATCATCAACATTTACGCTTAAAAGATTACCATCAACGATAAGTTTGCTTAGCTTTACCCCATCTGTTACCGTTTCGGGGTTTAGTTCTGTGTTTCTTGCTGCACCTTTTTTATACATATTCTGATAAAGCTTTAGTACAATAGTTTTTAATGTGTCAGGACTATTATTATAGTAAACAATTTTTTCACTGCCTGTTAACAATCTGCTTTTAGGTTCAATCTCTGCTTTGATGTTATATTCAGAATAGTTCTGCCAGTAATTTATTCCTGGTTTTCCATCAGAAGATCTTGTTTGATTTGTGTAAGCTTTCTTTAACTCTTTTGGTATTTTGAGGTCTGAGCTAAACACAGTGATGCATGAAAAAGTTAAAATAAAAAGTGTTGTAATAAAAGATTTCATTTGAGTTTTCTCTTGGTTTGTTTCATAGCTAAATTTTCAATGTAAAATTTAACAAGTATGTGCAGATTACAAACAAATAATTGATAAACGGTTAAATAAAAAATTTAAGCCAATAATAAAATATATTTTAAAAATGAAGATAGAATCGCCAATAAGTTTTAATGATTTTCTTAAAATTGCAAAATCAAACAAGGCTGTTTGCTTTTACTTAAGCACGCCTAAATGCAATGTTTGCAAAGTGTTAAAACCCAAGGTTATTGAAATTATAGAGACAGAATTTCCAGAAATAAATTTTTGCTACGTTGATTTAAATGAAGCAAAAGAAATATCCGGCCAGCTTTCTATCTTTTCCGTACCTACAATACTTGTTTATTTTGAAACTAAAGAAACAATTCGTGCTTCGCGTAATGTTCATCTGGAAGAATTGCGTGAACAGATTGAACGTTATTACAAACTGATTTTCTAACTGCCATTCCCGCAAAGGCGGGAATCATCAAAGGAGAATAACAATGAAAAAAATATTTTTTTTATCAACAATGTTTGCAATAATTTTATTTATTGCCTGTGAAAAAATTGCAGATCCAATTGACGAAACCGGAAAAATTACAGCAAAAGAATATGTGGAAGATGTTTTGCAGAAAGCAAGATTAGATTTTTCAACCGATGCAAAGCTTTCTGCAATATATGGTTGGAATGTTGATTTGCTCGGAAAAATAGATTTGCTAGAAACGGATAATGCGTTTGTATATGTTGTTCAATCAAACAATTTGCAGAGTAATGAATTTTATGTTCCTGTTTTTGCAGCAGGACCAACTAGATCTCCTATAAAATTTACATCAATGTTGTCGTTTATAAAGGACAGCTCTGCGGGAAATTTTCTTGGTAAAGTTTTTAACCGGTTATCAACTCTTGCAATAGATCCTAATGCAAGTTATAGAGACAGTCCCGCAACAATTGATACAGCACTTGTTCATGGAGGAAATATTTTTCTTTCACAGAATGCAGGTACTAAGATTGATATGTTTTTAGTGCCAAGTAAATCTATAGATACAACGCTGGCACTAAATAATTCTGCAGATTGGATTGTAAACTTTTATTCAAGTAATAAGTCTTTGGTGCTTTGGATAAACAGTAATAGCGGTGTTATAACTAAATTATCGGGAAATTAAAAAAGGCGATTCTTGAGAATCGCTCTTAATGACAATTGATTAGTGTTAAATTCTAATTAAGCTATTCCCTTATAAGATTTATACTTCCTTCCTCCGGAACTTTTATTTTATATGCAACGCCGTTTTTATTTTTTAATGCAGTATCGCGCAGCCAGGGATTGTAAAGTTTTAGTGTTTTATAATTTATTCCAAGTGTAGCCGCGTAATCTGCAAAATCTGTAACAGAAGTATCTAATTTAACTTCACTATACTTAAGCGGTTTGTACAAATCTGCTGGTTTCAAATCATAACCATAAGCAGCGGGATTTTCCATAATCAACTTAATTGCAATTATTCTTGAGACATAACGAGAAGTTTCTGAACCAAGAACAAGATTCCAATAATTAGTTGATTTTTGCAGTCCGCTCCATTTTTCAATTCCACTTATTCCAGCATTGTAAGAGGAAGCTGACATTGTCCAGTTTCCAAACATTTGGTAAGCTGTGTTTAGATATTTACAAGCGGCAATAGTAGATTTTTCAACATCGTATCTTTCATCAACGTCGTCTGTAACTTCTAGACCGTATTGTTTTGCTGCGGATTTAATAAATTGCCAATAACCCGTGGCTCCAGCAGGTGAAACGACATTTTCTAAATTGCTTTCTACAACAGCAAGATATTTAAAGTCATCGGGAATATTGTTTTGTTTTAATATTGGTTCAATAACAGGAAACCATCGTGCGGCTCTTTTAATTGCAAGAATTGTTGCAGAGTGCCAGTAAGTGTTAACTAATATTTCTCTGTCAACTCTTTCATATACTTCAAAATTTTCAAGTGGAACACCTTCACCAAATATTGTAACGTGATTGGGAATTTTTGGCGAAATGATTTTATATTCTTGTGGAAAAGAATTATCAGTATTGTTTGCAAAGAAAAGGCTTGAGCTGATAAATAAAACTCCAAATATAAAAACAGTTATAACCATTAGATTTTTTAGCTTTAGATTTTTAACAAAAATATCATTAAATCGTTTTAGAAAATTCATTATCATTCCTTAAAATTTATGTTGCATAATATAAAAAGGAATTTGAATAACTAAGACAAAAACTATTCTGGTATTGATAAAATTACTATTTTCTCGGTGGTTCTCTGCGAGTTTCTCCGTGGTGCTCCGTGAAATAAGTTCTTACACTGGTAACCACTGAATTTGCACTGAGTAACACGGAGAAATTATATAATAATAATTTAGAGGAAATATGGAAGTACAGGAAGCATTACTAAACAGAAGAAGCATAAGAAAATATAAAGATCAAAAGATCAGTAAAGATGATCTGAATAGCATTTTGAAAGCCGCAATGTATGCCCCGAGTGCCATGAATTTGCAGGCGTGGCAATTTATTTTAATTGATAATAAAAATGTTTTAATCAAAACAATCAAATCAATTCCTTATGCGGAGATGTTAAAACAATCTGCAGCTGCAATTATTGTTTGCGGTGATTCTTCGGTTGAAAAAAATGAAAGCTGGCTCTTACAGAATTGCTCAGCAGCAATACAAAATATTCTTTTATCCGCACACGGATTGGGAATTGGTACTTGCTGGATAGCAATACACGGAATGGATGATGTTTACAAAAACATTAAAACACAATTCAACCTTCCACAAAATATTGTTCCGGTTTCATTAATTTCGCTTGGCTATCCGGATGAATTTGTTAAAGTAGAAGAAAGATTTAAAAAAGATAAAATTCATTATAACAAATGGTAAACAATGAACGAAGTAAAATCTAATAAAGATTACAATCCCGAAATGCATTCTGCTGAACACTTGCTTAATCAAACAATGGTAAGAATGTTTAACAAGGGAAGATCTTTCAGTAATCACATAGAAAAGAAAAAATCCAAATGTGATTATCATTTTGATCGTAATCTTACAGACGAAGAAGTTGAAACAATTAATAAAAGAGTAAATGAAATAATTCAACAAGATATGCCGGTTACTGAAGAGTTTCTTAAAAGAGATGAAGCAATAAATAATTTTAAGCTCTCTCAATTACCGGATGAAGCTGGTGACACAATCCGCATAATAAAAATTGGTGATTACGATATCTGTCCCTGCAGCGGAGTTCACGTTTCATCAACAAAAGAAATAGGGAAGTTTCAGATTATATCTACAAGTTATGAAGATGAGGTCTTGAGAGTAAGATTTAAATTGCCGAAAGAATAAAATAGGCTGTCTCAAAGGTTGAAAATTATTTGTCATTCCCTTGAATACGGGAATCCAAAACCCATAATACAAATAGATCCCCACTTTCGTGGGAATGATAATGTTGTATTTTTAACTTTTGAGACAACCTCA
>Ga0105105_10000282_pt1 | contig 23593 bp, 24 predicted proteins | sample PPLLaktember2015_4_FD_79108 | JGI IMG/M metagenome (GOLD analysis project Ga0105105, IMG submission 79108) | Freshwater sediment microbial communities from Prairie Pothole Lake near Jamestown, North Dakota, USA - PPLs Lake P8 Core (1) Depth... | ecosystem: Environmental > Aquatic > Freshwater >...
AAAGACGCCCGGCAGGTAGCGGCCGAAATAACAGTAGAGCATGAACGCCATCACCACCAGCGCGAAGGTTTTGTCTACCAGCCGGCGGGACAGCTCGAGCAGCATCAGAATCGCCGTGATGCCGAAAAAAACATCCAGGGGGTCCGGCAGGGTTGAACTGCGCAGGAATAGGTCGAGGTGGGTGAGCGGGTAAACGATCGTGGCGACCCCGAGGGCGGCCAGCATCGCGTCCGGTCCCATCCACCCGCGCCCGGCCCCGGGCCGAACCGGGTAGGTCAGGAACGCCAGGGCGAAAATGAACCCCACGTGGACCAACCGGAAGCTGTGGGTTTCGATCGGGACGATGGCGCCGTAGATGGACCAGCAGACGAAGGCTGCGTACAGAACACCGATCAGCACGGCGGTTGTTCCCCGGAAGGTACGCATGATTCCTCCTCTGTCCCCTCCACCTCGTCCGGCTTTATCCGAACCCAAGTGGATGACTGTTTACTTCGCAATAAACCTGTTTCTTGTCAAGAAACGTTTCAATTTCAAAAGGCTGACGAGGATCCGGTTTAGGTCATGCGCCAAACCGGTGATGCCGCGCCCTGAGAGGCGGCGACCAGGCGGACGGATGTTCCGGCCAGGCGGCTGGAAGCTTCGGCCAACGCCTTTGCGGGGGTGTTGTTGGTTTCGCTGAGGTGGGCCAGGACCACTTGCTCGAGGCCGGGATGCAGGAGGTCGGCCAGCAGGCGGCCGGTTTCATGATTTGCGAGATGGCCCGTTCGGCTGCGGATGCGCTGCTTCAGAAACCAGGGGTAGGGACCGTCCATCAACATGCCCGGATCGTGGTTGGCCTCCAGGACCAGCAACCGGCATCCGCGCAGATGCTCCCGCACCAAGGCCGTGACATGACCGAGGTCGGTAGCGATGCCGATCCGGCTGCCGTTGGCGCCGATAGTGAAACCCGCCGGGTCGCGCGCATCGTGTGAAATTGAGAACGGGCGAATGGCGAGTGTGTTGATCCGGAATTCGCGGCCGCAGGCAAAGGGGTAGATCTCCGGAAGCTCATGCAACGCGGTCGCCCCGTGGTGGGTGCCGGCGGTCAGATAGACCGGAAGCCGATAGCGGCGCACCAGCCGTTCAATGCCGCGCACATGATCCGTGTGCTCATGGGTGACCAGAATGGCGCTCAGCCCGGCCGGGTCCAGGCCGCGGTGGTGCATGCGGCGGTCGATTTCGCGTGCGGAAAAGCCTGCGTCGATCAGGATGGCGGTGGCTCCGTCCGAGACATGAATCGCGTTGCCTCGGCTGCCGCTGCCGAGGACGCAGACGGATAGCTTCCCCTCGCTGGATTCGGTCGGATGGGGCGACGGTTCGAGGCTCATTTCGCTTCAGGCGGCAGATATGGTAACGGTTTAAAGGTTAAAGTTGAAGGTTTAAAGCAAACAAAGAAAGATGGATCTGCTTTTCCTTTAATCTTTGCACGTTCATCTTTCTTACCGCCCCGTATGCCCGAAGCCGCCGGTGCTGCGCGCGGTCCGTTCGAGGTGTTCGACCACTTCCAGTCGGGCCTGGTGGACGCGCTGGATGACCATCTGCGCAATACGATCCCCGCGGCGGATCGTGTAGGGCGAGCGACCCAGGTTGATCAGGGCGATCATCACTTCGCCGCGGTAATCGCAGTCGATGGTGCCGGGCGCATTGATCATCCCGATGCCGTGTTTGACCGCCAGCCCGCTCCGCGGCCGGACCTGGGCTTCGTAACCCCGGGGAAGCGCCATGGCAAAGCCGGTGGGCAGCAGACGGATTCGCCCGGCTTCAAGGACGGTATCCTGCGGCACGGCGGCGCAGATGTCCATGCCGGCGGCGTCGGGTGTCATGTAGCGCGGCAGAGGGATATCGGCGTCCTGATCAGGCCTCAGACGCAGGATTTGGATGACGGGGTCCATTCCATGCAACCGGCAGCGCCCGATCGCAGACGGGCGGCGATGCGGGATGGCAGGTTCTCCAAACGACGGGTATGATCATCGGGCTGAAGTCAGGCAGTCCGCAAATGCAGCCGGGTTGGTCTCGACCGGACCGAGGAGCGTCAACCCCATCCGGTCCGGCCGGAACAGATCAGTGGCCAGCTGCAGCAGATCCTCCGGGCCGACCGATTCAATATGCTGGATGACGGTCTCCAGCGGAATGTCGGTCTGGAAGTGGATTTCGTTCTGGGCGATTCGAACCATCTGGTTGTCGGCGCTTTCGGAAGCAAGCAACAGGCTGCCTTTGGTATACTCGATGGCTCCCTTCAGTTCCGCCGGGTCGACCGGCCGCCGGGTCAGTTTGCGGAGTTCCTGAGCCACCAGCCCAACCGCCTCCAGGGCCTGCTCCGGGCTGACGGCCAGGTAGACCCCGAACATGCCCGTATCCACGTGGGCGGAGATGAACGAATAGACGGCATAGGCCAGGCCGCGCTTCTCCCGCACTTCTTGAAAAAGCCGTGAACTCATGTTGCCGCCCAAAATGGTGTTGAGCAGGGAGAATCCGTAACGCCGCGGATCGACGATCGCCAGACCGGGGGCTGCCAGGCAGATATGGACCTGCTCCAGGTCGCGCGCGCGGATGTCCACCAGACTTCGGCCTTGCGGCGGCTTGCGTTCGGGGAAGCCGTTGCCGGGCTGGACGGATGCGAAGGCCGGCCCCACGAGATCCAGCAGTCGATCATGCTCGATGTGGCCGGCGGCGGCGATGACGATGCGTTCCGGCTGGTAGAGCCGATGGAAAAAATGACGAATGGCCTCGGCATTGAAATTCGAGATGTTGTCGCGGGTGCCCAGGATCGAACGACCCAACGGAGCATCGCCCCAGAAGTTATGCCCGGCGAGATAATGGATGAACTCATCCGGGCTGTCTTCGACCATGCCGATTTCCTGCAGGATGACCGGCCGTTCGCGTTCCACTTCGAATGGGTCGAAGATCGAATTGAGGAAGATGTCTGAAAGAATATCCACCATGGTCTCGACCTGGCGGTCGAGTACCTTGGCGTGATAGCAGGTGTGCTCCATGGTGGTGAAAGCGTTGGTGTGGCCGCCGACGGCATCAAATTCCTTGGCGATCTGATAAGCGGAGCGTTGGCGGGTTCCCTTGAAAATCATGTGCTCGATGAAATGCGACAACCCGTTTTCCGCATCGGTTTCGTCGCGGGCGCCGGCGTTGACCCACACGCCCATGGAAACGGAGCGGGTGTGCGGCATGGATTGGCTCACCACCCGCACCCCGTTGGCGAGGGTCGTTTTAGCGCTGGGTGCGTCCATTATCCTCTTCGAGCAGCGCTTTGTGGCTGAGGCGGATCTTGCCGTCGCGCCCGATTTCCAGCACCTTGACCCTGAGCTTCTCGCCTTCCTTGACTACGTCGGACACCTTCGTGACCCGCCGGTTGGCCAGCTGGGAAATGTGCACCAACCCGTCGGTCCCCGGCATGATGTTGACGAAGGCGCCGAAGTCCGTGATCTTGACCACGGTGCCCTCGTAAACGGCGCCCACCTCCGGATCGGCCACGATATCCTGGATCATCTTCTTGGCCTGCTCGGCCTCCTGTTTGGAGAACGCCGCAATTTTTACGACCCCCGAATCTTCGATTTGAACCGTGGTGTTGGTTTCGCTTTGGATCGCGCGGATCATCTTGCCACCCGGGCCGATCACTTCGCGGATCTTATCCGGATGGATGCTTAGGGTGGTGATGGTTGGCGCATACGGGGAGATTTCCTTGCGCGGTGCGTCCAACGCCTCCATCATCCGGCCGAGGATAAACACCCGTCCCTGGCGCGCCTGCTCCAGGGCGCGCTCCAGAATGTCACGGGAGAGCTCGTGAATCTTGATGTCCATTTGCATGGCGGTGATTCCGTCCGTGGTGCCTGCCACCTTGAAGTCCATATCGCCGGCATGGTCCTCGTCTCCGAGGATGTCCGAAAGCACCACGGTTCGGTCGCCTTCGCTGACCAGCCCCATGGCGATCCCCGCCACCGGCGCTTTGATGGGAATCCCCCCATCCATCAGCGCCAGGCAGCAGGAGCACACGGTGCCCATGGAAGAGGAGCCGTTGGACTCCAACACCTCGGATACCAGGCGGATGGTGTAATCGAAGGATTCCTTCTCCGGCAGGATCTTCTCGATCGCCCGGGTGGAAAGCCCGCCGTGGCCAATGTCCCGGCGGCTGGGACCGGCGATGCGCTTGGCCTCTCCCACCGAATAGGGGGGGAAATTGTAATGCAGCATGAAGGGCCGCATCTCCTCTCCGGAGAGGGTCTCCACGCGCTGTTCATCATGGCCCGATCCCAAGGTCAGCACACCGAGCACCTGGGTTTCGCCCCTGGTGAAAAGGGCGCTGCCGTGGGTGCGCGGCAGGATCCCTACCTCACAGGTGATCGGCCGGATCTCGTCGAAGCGACGGCCGTCGACGCGCCGGTCTTCTTTCAAAATCAAATCCCGCAGGATCCGGCGCCTCAGATCGTCCAAAACGCCGACCACTTCTTCCCGGCGCTCGGCACCATCCTGGCCAAGCGCCTCGAACACCGCGGCCTTCACCTCCCGCGCAGCGGAATAGCGCCGGGTTTTCTCGGGGATGAGCAGGGCGGTGCGCATCGGCGCAGCCGCCAGGGACTCCACGCGGGCGACGATCTCGGCGTCTTTCGCCGGAGGGGTGAAGACCCGTTTCGGCACGCCGTGGGTTTCCCGCAGCTGCGCCTGCAGTTCGATGAGCGGCTGCATGGCCCGGTGGCCGAAGAATATCGCTTCGGTCATGTCGGCTTCGGCCACCACGTTGCAGCCACCTTCCACCATCACGACGCCGCTCTTGGAACCGGCGACGATGATGTTGATGTCGCAGCGGTCCCAGTCCTGAAGCGGCGGGTTGATCCGGAATTCTCCGTCGATCCGGCCGACGCGCACCGCTGCAATCGGTCCGGCAAAGGGGATGTCCGAAATGTGGATGGCCGCCGAAGCACCGACCATGGCCAACGTGTCGGGGTCGTTTTCCTGGTCCATGGAAAGCACGGTGGCGATGACCTGGGTCTCGCAGCGATAGCCTTTTGGAAACAGCGGCCGAATGGGCCGGTCGATCTGCCGCGCGGTCAGCGTCTCCTTCTCGCTGGGACGGCCGATTTCACGGCGAAAGTAGTTGCCCGGGATGCGCCCGGCTGCGTAGACCTTCTCCTGGTATTCCACCGTCAGCGGCAGAAAGTCAGCCGCCCGTTCGTCATGGGTGGATACGACCGTGACCAAAACGATCGTATCGCCGTATTGCACCACGACCGATCCGGAGGCCTGTTTGGCCATCTTGCCGGTCTGGATGCTCATGATTTTGCCGCCGATTTCTTCCTTCAACACCCTGTCCATTATAGATCTCCTCACGCAAAACGATTCAGCGCTTTCGCGCGTTGCAACAGGCCGCCCTCCACTTGGAAAGGCTTCGCTCCCCAGCCGGTGGGGGCGAGGCACCGCTGCCTCGCGTCCGATGAAGCGCTGCCGTGCATGCAAAAAGGCTACTTTTTCAGGCCCAACGTTTCAAGAATGGCCCGGTAGCGGTTGATATCCTTGTACTTGACGTAGTTCAACAGGCGACGTCGCCGGCCGACCAGCATCAAGAGCCCACGGCGCGAGTGATGGTCCTTCTTGTGGATTTTCAAATGCTCCGTTAAGTACTCGATGCGGTTGGTCAGCAATCCGACCTGAACCTCCGGGGAGCCGGTGTCGGACTCATGGACCTTGTACTTGGCGATCAGATTTCTCTTGCTTTCCGCTGAGAGTGTCACGTTTCCATTTCCTCCTTGCTCATATCGTCAAATGGATAGGGCCGCACAGAGCTTTTCCTCTGTGGGGCGCTTTCAGACCGTCGGAATCGCTCAACTTCGGTTCTAATTAGAGGAACACGATGCAAAGTGCAATAATAAAAAAACATCGACTTCAGCACTCCGGTCCAATGAAAACACCCGCATATTTCAGTGGTTCGCTTCCGCTCCTGCGCTCCAGGATCGCGGCTAGCTCGCCTTGGTCATCCAATACTTTGATAAACGGGGACACCGCCGTCGGGCCCGGGACCCCGTCGATGTCCACGTCGCGCCGAGTCAAAGGCGACCCGTGCCGGAGCTTGCCCAGAAGATCCGGGCCGGCGGTGATGCCCGGCATACCCGCCAGAGCTCTCGCCATCGGGATGATCGCTGTGGCCTGGGCGCCACGGCGTGTCAGCGCTTCCAGTTCTTCCAGGCTGAACGCCTGGTCGAGGTTGAATCCATCGCTTTCCAGCCGGGTCAATTCGCTCAAATGGCCGCCGCATCCGAGCTCCCGGCCGATGTCCGCCGCCAGGGTGCGCACATACGTGCCGGGGGAGCAGCACACGTCGAAGCGCACCCGGGGCAGCGCGGCCGTCAAGACGCGCAGCCGGGAGATGTGAATCGGCCGGGGCGGCTTCCGAATCGGCCGGCCCTGGCGGGCCAAACGATAAAGGGGTATGCCTTGGTGCTTGAGGGCCGAATAAGCCGGTGGCGCTTGAAGGGAGTCGCCCTCGAAGCGCTGAAACACGCGCTGCACGTCCTGCAGCGTCGTGTCGGTCCAGCGGTGCTGCGCCACGACCTTGCCCGTAGCGTCCTGCGTGTCGGTTTCGATGCCCAGCATCAGCGTGCCTTCGTAGATCTTGGGGCTGGGCGCCAGAAACCGCGCCAGCCGTGTCGCCTGGTTGATGCAGCATACCAGCACCCCGCTGGCAAAGGGGTCCAACGTGCCGGTGTGGCCGGTATGTTCAGCCCGCAGCGAGCGTTTGACCCGGGCGACCCCCTGGGCCGACGAGAGGCCGGCCGGTTTATTGAGAATCAGGATGCCGTTCATCCCATCTGCTCGGACCAGGCCAACAGCGATGACTTGATGTCCGGCAGGGTCGTTTCGATTTGAAAGCCGGCGGCACTGTGATGACCGCCGCCGCCGAAGGCGCCGGCCAGCGCCGCGACGTCCACGGTGCCGTCCGAGCGCAGGCTGACATGAAAACGGGTGCGTCCGTCCGAGGTGGCGATCCCGTTGGCCTGTTCCTGAATCAAGGCCGCCACGCGCACATCCTCGATGCGTCGCGCGTAATTGATCAGACCGTCCACGTCCTCTTGCTGGGTTTGCGTTTCTACGAGCATGCGGCGGGTCACCGTCATCAGCGAGAGCCTGCCGTTGTGCGAGATCTCGATGGAATTCAACGCCAGGTTGAGCAGCTTGATGCGGCCGAGCGAGTAGGAGCCGAATACATGCTGAGCCACCCAATAGGGATCCACGCCGAGATCCGTCATTTCCCGGCTGATGGCAAAGGCAGCGGTGTTGGTGTTCGAAAAACGAAACGATCCGGTATCCGTCAGAATCCCCGTGTAGATGCAGGTGGCCATATCCCGGTCCAAAGGGATCTCGAGGGCCCGAATCAAGCGGAAAACGATTTCGGCGGTAGCGCAGGCTCGCCCGTCAATCAGCTGAAATTGTCCAAAGCCCGTATTGGAAATGTGGTGATCGATGTTGATGACCACCGGCACCCGGCCGACGGCGGCCCAGTGCTCTCCGACCCGCGGCAGGTCCCCGCAATCAAGGATCACGGCGGCGTCATAAGCTTGTGGCGCTTCCAGGCGGCTCTGGATAAGGCTCACGCGCGGCAGGAACTGATAGACGGCCGGAATGGGGCTTGCGTTGTAAAGGGTCGTCTGCTTGCCGAGCCGGATGAACGCCAATCCCATGGCCAGCAGGGATCCGACCGCATCTCCGTCCGGGTCCTTGTGGGAGGCCACCAGAATACGGCTCGCAGCTTTAATGCTCTGTACGATCGGGTCCATGGTCGCTTGAGGAAATCGATTTCAGCAGCTGATCGATGCGTGCTCCGTGATCGAAAGATTCGTCGTAGAAGAAGTCCAGCTCCGGCATGTAGCGCAAACCCAACCGGGGCCCCAGGTGGCGTTTGATGAAGCCGGCGGCGCTGCGAAAGCCTTGGGCGGTCGGGTCCGAGAGCTCCTTGCCCCCGGCGGAGGTAAAATAAATCCGCGCACGGCGCAAGTCTTTGGTCACCTTGACCTCCGTGATGGTCGCCATCTGCAAGCGCGGGTCGCTGATGTCCTTCTGCAGCAACTCCGCCAGCAGCTGTTGAATCAGGCCGCCGACTCGGTCCGCACGCGAGAAACTCGTCATATCGGTATCAGTTCCATTTCCGTATCGACCACTTCGGCCAAGCCTATTTCCTCGGCCAGATTGAACATTTTGTCGATTTTGGAGTTAATCAAGCCCGAGTCGTTTCCGACGAGAGAAAAGCCGACGACCGCGCGTTGATGCACATCGTTGTCGGCCACCTCGGCCACCGAGGCGTTGAAATTGTTGCGCAGCCGGGCGATGACCGTTTTCACGATCCGGCGCTTTTCCTTGAGCGAGTGGCACTCATGCAGCCTGAATGTGATTAACCCAACCCCGACCACCATCTATACAACCTCAGGCCTGATCTCCTCCATATAGTAGAACTCGATGCGGTCGCCGACCTTGATGTCGTTGAAGTTCTCGATGCCGATGCCGCACTCGTAGCCGCTTTGAACCTCTTTCACGTCATCCTTGAAGCGTCTCAGGGAGGAGTTCCGGCCCTCGTACACCACGATGCCGTCGCGAATCAAACGCAGGCTGCGCCCGCGTTCGACCTTCCCGTCGGTGACATGGCAGCCGGCCACGGCTCCGATTTTGGGGATATGGAACACCTCGCGCACCTCCGCCGAGCCGAGTACGCGCTCCTCGAAACGGGAGGCCATCAAACCGGTCATGGCCGCCTTGACATCGTTGATCACATCGTAGATCACGTTGTAAAAACGCATATCCACGTTTTCTTCGCCGGCCAAGGCGTGCACCTTCGGGCTGGGGCGCACATTGAAGCCGATGATGATCGCCTGCGACACGGTGGCCAGCGACACGTCGGACTCGGTGATGGCCCCGGTGGCCGCGTGCACCACGTTGACCTTGACTTCCTCGTTGGACAGCTTGGTCAGCGCATCTGAGAGCGCCTCGATCGAGCCGTGCACGTCGGCCTTGAGGATCAGATTGAGATCCTTCAGCTCGCCCTGCTTCATGCGTTCGAACAAACTTTCCAAACTGGGCCGGCTCGTTTGCGCCAGGTCCCGCGTGCGCTGTTTCTGCATGCGGTGCAGGCTGATCTGCCGGGCGGCTTTTTCGTCGGCGACCGCCACGAACTCGTCACCGGCCATCGGCACGCCGGACAGCCCCAGAATTTCTACGGGGACCGATGGGCCGGCGGATTCGACCGACTGGCCGCGATCGTCCAGCATGGCTCGGATTTTCCCGGAATGCACCCCGCAGACGACGGCATCGCCGTTTTGCAGAGTGCCTTCGCTGACCAGCACCGTAGCGAGCGGTCCTCGGCCGGAGTCGATTTTGGCCTCGACCACATGGCCGCGCGCCAACTTGTCGGGGTTGGCCCTTAGCTCCATGACCTCGGCCTGCAGCAGAATCATCTCCAGCAGCTGGTCGATGCCGGTGGCCTGCTTGGCCGACACATTGACGAAGATGGTATCTCCGCCCCATTCCTCGGGCGTCAGGCCTCTTTCGATGAGTGCGCGCTTGACCCGGTCCGGGTCGGCTCCAGGCTTGTCGATTTTGTTGACGGCGACAATGATGGGAACGCCGGCGGCACGGGCGTGGTTGATCGCTTCCACGGTTTGCGGCATGACGCCGTCGTCGGCGGCGACCACCAGCACCACGATGTCCGTGACTTTGGCCCCACGGGCGCGCATGGCCGTGAAGGCCTCATGGCCGGGCGTGTCCAGGAAGGCAATGGCCCCGCGTTCGGTGGCGACGTGGTAGGCACCGATGTGCTGGGTGATTCCGCCGGCTTCGGTTTCCGTGATGCGGGTCTTGCGGATGACGTCCAGCAGGGAGGTTTTCCCATGGTCGACGTGCCCCATGATGGTGACCACCGGCGCACGGTGGGCAAGTGTCTCGGGTTCGTCTGCGACCGGCTTCAATATGTTGTCCTCCTCAAACGCGGCGCGCTCGACTTCGTAGTTGAACTCCGCGGCGACCAGCACCGCTGTCTCGAAATCGACGGATTCGTTGACCGTGGCCAATGTCCCCATCCCCATGAGGGTTTTGATGATTTCCCCGGCCTTGACTCCCAGGCGTTTGGCGAAATCGGAAAGGATAATCGTGTCGTCGATCTTGATGCGCCGTTTGATCGCCTTGGCGACGGTGAACTGCGGCTTTTGAGCGACCAGCTCTTTCTTTCCCTTGGCGCCCTTGCGAGGCTTGCGGCCGCGCTGGTCGTCATAGAGGTCCTCGGCTTCGATCACGGCCTTGGTGCGGAAGGAGATTTTCTTCTTGATGAATTTTTTCTCGGTCTCGGCGTCCTCGGCCTTGACCTTCTTTTTCTTGCGCTTGGCGTCCTTGGTTTCGGTGTCGGTGGGAGGCGGAGCGGCCTCCCCGGCCGGCACCGGGCGCGCTGGCGTTCGGGCGAAGCGTTCCGGGCTGGGCGGTGTTATCTTGGCTCTTTCGGCCGGCCGCTCCGCGGGTGCCACGGGCAGCTTGATGATTTTGGCCGGCTCGTCCCGCTTGAGCTTCTTTACGGTTTTCTTGAGGCGTTCGTCCGGCGCGGCGGCCGGCGCGGCGGCATCCAGCGCCACGGGGCCGGGCGTCTCGGCGGCCGGTTCGACCCCATCCTCCGCGAGCGCCGGACTTTCGATTTCCTCTGTCATGGGAACATCGGCGGCCGACCCCGGGATGGTTTCATCGGCGGGCGGCGTCGGAGCTTCCGTTTCCGGCAGAACCTCAGGGGCGTCCTCGGCCACCGGCTCTTCCGGAGTTTCGGAGACCTTGCGCCGCCGCCGTATGACCGTCGGTTTAACCCGTGTTTGCTCCAGGCCGGTCTCTTTTTTTCCAAAAATGACGGCCTTGGCGCGTTGGACCGCGTCGTCATCCAGAGAACTCATGTGGCTGCCGACTGCGATTCCGAGCCCCTGTAGCTTGTCCATCAGCACTTTGTTGGTCAGATTCAACTCTCTGGCCAATTCGTAGACCCGAATTTTTGACATGACTCCCCCTCACCCTTCGCTTTCACGCCCGCCCGGCCTCCACTGCGCCGTTTAGGCCTCCTTGGCCGGTCCATCCGTGGGGTCTTCTGTGCTGGAGGCGGCCGGGTCCGCCGCCGGACGGTCGCCCGCGTCGTGCTCCGCATGGTCCGGCTCCTCGTGCTGAGGTGCCGCTCCGCTGCCTTCGGGCTCCAGTTCGGCCGCCTCGGCTTGCTCGACAGCCGCCTGGGCCGCCTCGATCAGACTGTCGGCCATAGCTTCATCCACCCCTCGAATCTGCAGAAGCTCCTCGCGGGTCGCCTTGGCGATCTCTTCGGCGGAATAGAACCCCTTTTCGTAGAGCGCATCCGCCAGGCTGATGCCCACCCCGGGAAGCGCCATCAACGAGTTGTAGCCGCTTTGCATGGCCTGATTGTAAGCGCTCTCGCTCTTCACATCGAGATGCCATCCGGATAATTTGGAGGCCAGCCGGACATTCTGCCCTTTCTTGCCGATGGCGATGGAAAGGAACTCGTCGGGAACAATGACTTCCATGGAGCGATTGTCCTCATCGATGATCACGCGCGAGATCTCCGCCGGTGCCAACGAGCTGCAAACGAATTTTGCGGGGTCGATATGCCATGGGATAATGTCGATTTTCTCGCCGCGCAGTTCCTGAACCACGTTCTGCACCCGGCTGCCTTTCATGCCCACGCAGGCGCCCACGGGGTCGATGTCCGAATTGTTGGAGGCCACGGCGATCTTGGCACGCACCCCGGGTTCGCGGGAGGCGCCCATGATGGAAACGATCCCCTCGCTGATTTCCGGCACCTCCGTGCGGAACAGTGTGATCAGAAAATTAGGATGGGTTCGCGACAGCACGACCTGGGGCCCCCGGGACTCGTGCAGCACTTCTAATATCAGCGCACGGATGCGGTCTCCCCGGCGATAGCTTTCTTTGGGAACTTGTTCGCGGATCGGCAGAACGCCCTCGGTTTGGCCGAGGTTGACGATGATGTCCCCCCGGTCGATGCGCTGGACGATGCCGTTGATGATTTCGCCCCTGCGTTCACTGTAGCTCGTGTAGACCGCATCCTTCTCCGCATCCTTGAGCTTCTGGATGATGACCTGCTTGGCGGACTGAGCGGCGATGCGTCCAAAGGTGTTGGTGTCCATCTTCGTGCCGAGGCTGTCTCCGAGCTCGCATTCCGGATCGAGTTGGCGGCCCTCTTCGAGGCTGATTTGGAGCATGGGCTCTTCGACCATCTCGGCCACTTCTTTGAACTGAAAAACCTCCAGTTCGCCGCTTTCCTCGCTGTACTGGACCTCGATATCGACTTTGGGACCGTATTTTTTGCGGGCGGCGGATTTTAAGGCTTCTTCCAGCGCCTTGATGAGGATATGCCGGTCAATGCCCTTGTCACGGCTGACCTGCTCGATGACCCGTTTGATTTCCGAAATCAACATGGGGCTTCTCCATCTGGTTGTCGAATTGGGATGGTTTCGCAGCGGGATCTACGATTCCATCAAGTGCGCTTTCGAAATGGTATCGATCGGAATGGCGACCGTGGAACGGCCAGTGTTTATCCGGATCGTTCGACCGCACAGGCCATCTAAAATCCCGCTGAAATTTTTCTGACCGTCGATCGCGCTGCGCGTCCGAATTTTGGCCCGTTGCCCACGGAAGCGTTCAAAATCCTCTGCGCGTTCCAAAGGACGGTTCGGCCCGGGCGATGATACTTCCAAATGATACGGTCCGAGGTCTGGCAGATGCACATCCAACAGATCTCCCAATTCGCGGCTGATCGATGCGCAGTCTTCCAGCGTTACCCCTCCCGGCCGATCGATGATCAGCCGCAGGATGCGTCCGCCGCGCTCGCGATGATATTGCAACTGGATCAACTCCACGCCCTCGGCGTGACACAGGCCCTCGGCCAGGGGCCGGGCCTGGGCCAGGACGACCTCTTCCGCAACCGGGGCGACCCGCGGATGCGAATCTTCCGCCTTCTTCTTCGCAGCGATGGCATCGCGCTTGCCCACAGCCGGAATCCTCCACTTTCCAAGCAAATAAAAAACGGGCTGTAAGCCCGTTTCCTCATGTTCAGGTAGAACCTCTGCGGTGGAGCTGAATGGGTTATTCGCTCATAAAAGGATCATGGCTGCTTCCATTCCACGTCACATAACGCCCTACCTCAACCTGCCGAGCAAAACGGAAAAGGCTTGAATGGAGCGGGCAACGAGATTCGAACTCGCGACACCAAGCTTGGGAAGCTTGTACTCTACCAGCTGAGCTATGCCCGCTCATCCAAGTCATATCCTTTACGCTAAAGAAAAATCCTTGTCAATATATTTTCGGTAGCAATCTCGGTGATTTGATCCTTACCGATCAGTCGGCGTCAGTCGAGCAGGCGGCGCAACCGATCCAGCTCGGTCCGAATTTCATCTAGCAATTGCCGCGCATCGGACGGTTCGTCTCCGGAACGCAGCCGCAGGTGCTGACGAGCGCCGTCGATCGTGAAGCGACGCTGGTAGAGGAGGGTCTTGATTTCGAGGACCAGTTCAACTTCTTTGCGGGTATACAGGCGCTGGCCTGAGTCGGTCCGCCGGGGGTTGATCCGCGGAAACTCGGTCTCCCAAAACCGCAGGACGTGGGTCGGAACGCCCGCGATCTTGCTGACTTCGCCGATTTTAAAATACAGCTTGTCCGGGACGGGCGTAACGTTTGGCGGGGGACGTCCTTTCATGGATTGTCTTCCCTCCGAAGGCCTCCCGCTTGCGCGGCACGCATGGGCTCGGAGAGCGACGGGGTAAAGGCAGCATCCGCCACGCCCCTTGGCCGCGCCCGGAGGCAGCTCCCTTCTTCGTTATCTGCCGGGAAGCGTCGCCTGGAAATCGCCCAGAAGGCGCTCGGTTAATAATTGGTGCAACGCATTGACCTCGTTGTCCTCCAGCGTTTTTTCTGGCGAGCGATAGGTCATCCGGAACGACAGGCTGCGCTTATCCGGCGCGATCGGCTCGCCGGAAAACACATCGAAAAGCTGAACGCTCTCCAGCCGGTCCAAATTCATAGCGGTGACGTCATTGAGGATCGCTTGGGCCTCCAGGGAGCGGTCGACGATGAGCGTGATGTCGCGGGCCACCGCCGGGAACTTCGTTGCCTGCATCCGGTAGCGGGTTTTGGAGAGCAGCGCTTCGATTGAATCCAGCTCAGCCTCGAACACGAAGGCGGTCTGCTTGAGATCAACGGCGGCGCGGACTCCGGGGTGCAATTCACCGATGAGTCCGATCTCACGGCCACCCGCTAGGATGCGGCCGGAATAGCCCGGGCGGGTGTAAAAACATTGAGCATCCGGCGTCCGGGTCACCTCGACGGCCGGCAGGTTGAGGGCGTCGAGCAGCCCCTCGACCGCACCCTTGAGGTCGTAAAAATCGCACGGAGTGTCCTTGGCGTGCCAGGACAACGGATCGCGCGAGCCGCTCCACAGACCGGCGATCATTTCCGGCTCCTCGGGCAGGTCGGCGCCGGCGCCTTGCAGGTAGACCTTGCCGATTTCGAAGATCTTCAAGCGTCGGGTCTGCTGGGCGAGATTGAACCGCAGCGTTTCCAGAAGCCCGGGGACGAGCGAGGAACGCATGACAGCCTGGTCCTCGGCCAAGGGGTTGAGTACCGCTACGGTCTGCCGCCGCGGGTCATCGGCCGGGAGCATGAGCCGGTCGCAGGACCGGCCGTGGATGAAGCTGTAGGTGATCACTTCCGTGAAGCCGAAGCTGTTCAAAACGGTTTTAATGTGCTGGCGCAGTTCCACTCGACCGGCGGGTGGCCGGTCGCCGGCCGGCAAGCGGGGGAAGGTGGTCGGAATGGTATCGAAGCCCGACAGGCGCGCCACTTCCTCGATGAGGTCCTCCGGCCGCGACACGTCGACGCGGAAGGAGGGTACCGTGATTTGCAGCTCGTTTTTGCGGGATGCGGATTCGGCCTGAAATCCGATCGTAGAGAGCATTCGGGCAATTTTACGTTTGGATACCCGGATGCCGAGGAGCTGGTGCGTGCGCGGGACGCTGAGTGCGATGGTTTTGGGCATCCAGGGCCGCGGGTGGGCGTCGATTAACCCGCCGATCACATGCCCGCCGCTCACCTCCGCCATCAGGGCGGCCGCCCGGTCGGCCGCCTGAACGGTGCCGGCCGGGTCCACCCCTCTTTCGAAGCGTCGCGAGGCATCCGTGCCCAACCCCAGTTTTTTGGATGTCTTGCGGACGCTCAACGGCTCGAAGCAGGCGCTTTCGATGAGGACCCGCCGGGTATCCGGGCGGATCTCCGAATTGAGCCCTCCCATCACGCCGGCGATCGCCACCGGTTTGGCGCCGTCGCAGATCATCAACATTTCGCGGTCAAGCACGCGCTCTTTTTGATCCAGGGTGACGAACGTTTCCCCTGGATTCGCGGTGCGCACGACGATGCGGTTTTCCGCCAGACAGTCCAAATCAAACGCGTGCAGGGGTTGGCCGGATTCCAGCATGACGAAGTTGGTAACGTCCACAATGTTGTTGATCGGCCGGAGCCCCACCGACAGCAGCCGGTCCTGAAGCCAGAAAGGTGATGGCTTCACGACCACGCCCTCCAACACGCGGGCGACGTATCGCGGGCAGTGATCCGGCGCTTCAATGGTCACCGATGTCAGGCGCCGGATGTGGTCGTTCTCGTCCGCCAGGTTCGCGCGCGGCAGGGTGAGTCGGGTGCCCTGAATGGCGGCCGCCTCCCGGGCCACTCCGATCATGCTCAGGCAGTCGGCGCGGTTCGGGGTGAGGTCGATTTCCAGGACGGGGTCCGTGAGTCCCAGGGCGGCGTTCAGGGCGGCCCCGATGGGCAGGCTTTTCTTCAAGACCATGATGCCGGCAGCGTCCACGCCCAGGGTTAGCTCCGCGGCGCTGCAGAGCATCCCCGCGGAGCGCTGGCCCCGAATGAGCCCGGCTTCGAGCACCGTTCCATTCGGCATACTGGTTCCCGGCAGGGCCACGGGTGCCAGGATGCCGGCCGCGACATTCGGCGCACCGCAGACCACCGGGATGATGCCTCGGCCCGTGTCGACCTGACAGACCGTGAGCCGGTCGGCGGCGGGGTGGGCCGCCACGGCCAGAACGCGGCCGACCCGTACCGTATCGAGGAACCGGTAGCGATCGACCACGGCATCGACGGCCAGTCCGACCAGGGTCAAGGCCTCCGCCAAATCATCGGCGCTCCGTTTGACCGGAGTATACTCCTTCAGCCAGCTCAAGCTTGCTTTCATGATGGATAGTTGATGAGTGTCTTGTGTTTCGTGTTTGGAAATCGGTGGTTGGGAAGGTTAGGTGGATAGCGGTCGGTTCCTCAACACCCAACACTAAAAACCAAACACCAGTCCTCTCAGAATTGGCTCAGGAAGCGCAGATCGTTTTCGAAGAACTTGCGTAAATCGTCTATTCCGTATTTTAACATGGCGACTCGCTCCACCCCCATTCCGAAGGCGAAGCCGGTGTAGCGGCCGGTGTCGTAACCGACATTTTCGAAAACGGCCGGATGCACCATGCCCGAACCGAGAATTTCCAGCCAGCCCGTTTGCTTGCAAACACGGCAGCCCCGGCCCCGGCAGATCACACAAAGGATATCCACTTCGGCGCTGGGTTCGGTGAAGGGGAAGAAGCTGGGGCGGAAGCGCAGTCGGGTCTGCGCATCGAACATCTGATGCACGAAGGTGGTGAGCGTGCCCTTTAAGTCTCCAAAGGAGACATTTTCGTCCACCAACAGACCCTCGACTTGATGGAACATGGGTGTGTGGGTCTGGTCCGAATCGCAGCGAAACACCTTCCCCGGGGCAATGACCCTGACCGGCGGAGCCTGACGCTCCATGGTCCGGATTTGAAGCGGGGATGTATGGGTGCGCAGGACGACGTCGGCGGATACAAAAAAGGTGTCCTGCATGTCCCGGGCAGGGTGGTTCTTAGGGATGTTCAGGGCTTCGAAATTATAATAATCCTTCTCGACCTCCGGTCCCTCGACGATGTCGAATCCCATTTTGGAGAAAATGCTGCAGATTTCTGCGCTGATCCGGCTGATGGGGTGCAAGGCGCCCCACGCCTCGGTTCTTCCGGGCAGCGATACGTCGATCCGGTCATCGACGGCAAGCCCGCCGCTTCTCTCAATCGCTTCGATGGTTGCGGCGATGTCCGCACTCAGCTTCTGTTTGATTTCGTTGGCTTTTTGGCCGGCGGCCGGGCGTTGCTCAGACGGTAGACCGGCGATGGATCTCAGGAATTGGGTGAGAACGCCCCTGCGCCCGAGATAATGGACGTGCAACGCCTGAATTTTCTGCAAATCTCCGGCAGCCGTCTCCAGTTCGCGCCGTGCTTCCGAATACACTTGGTCCAGATTCAATTCCCCAATACTCCAAGCGGAATGCGCTTCGCTCCTAAAATCGCCGGTCACTGCTGCGAAATCGGCAGCAGCGGAGTCTTTCAGGCTAGGCCGGCTGGGTAGCCAATTTGGCGATTCGAGCGAATCCAGCAGGATCCGAGACCGCCAGTTCGGCCAGAACTTTGCGGTCCAGCGCAATGTTGGCCTGTTTCAAGCCGTGCATGAATTTGCTGTAGGAAAGGTCGTTGATGCGCGCAGCAGCATTGATGCGCGTGATCCACAGCGCGCGGAAATCACGTTTGCGCGCCTTGCGGTCCCGGTAGGCGTAGCGCAGGGCCCGGTCCAGGGTGCCGGCCGCCGTTCGAAAAAGTTTACTGCGCCCGCCACGGAAGCCCCGCGCGAGTTTGAGCACCTTCTGGCGGCGATGTCTAGCCTTGAATCCACGTTTTACACGCATGGTATTTTACCTCTAATCGTTTTTGAAAATCATTAAAACGTATTTGAACTTTGTCGATCCAATGGGGCACGCTTTCCGCAAAGTCGGCTATCGGCAGCCCGGCAGTGAAAAACCGTTATGCGCGTCAGCCGTATCACCCGTTGGGGAGCAAGAGCTTGACGGCCCGCATGTTGCTCTTGTGAATCAGCGGGCTTTTTCTCAAAGCCCGTTTGCGCTTGCGCGACTTCGTGCTCAGGATGTGGCTGCCAAACGATTTATGGTAGACCATTTTCCCCGTTCCGGTCTTCTTGAACCGCTTGGCGGCGGCACGGTTGGTTTTGATCTTCGGCATTGGCGGATCTCCTTTATGAATGTGCCTTGTCGGCTTTTCGGCCAACCAAAACAGATGGCGCGAGCAACATTACCCTCAGCCCACGCCACCCGATATAAGTCAGTATCGATCGGAGCTCAACGAGCTACATGTGCCACCTCTATCGGCCGACCGAGCGGTTACGAATCATGATTTCGGCGTCAAGACCATGAAAAGGGTGCGGTTGTCGAACTTCGGGCTCTGCTCGACCGCGGCAATGTCCTGGGCGGCCGCGGCGATTTTTTCCAGCAACTCCATCCCCATTCTTGAAAGTGCGATTTCGCGTCCCCGGAACATCACGGTTACTTTGACCTTGTCCTTCTTGCCGATGAACTCCTTGATTCGTCCGATTTTCACCTGAAGATCGTGCTCGCCGGTTTTGGGCCGGACCTTGATCTCCTTGAGCTTGAAGGAGGCCTGTTTCTTCTTGGCTTCGTGCTTTTTCTTGGTCTGCTCATAACGGTACCGCCCGTAGTCCATGATCTTGCATACCGGCGGGTCCGCGTTGGGCGATACTTCCACGAGATCCAGACCGAATTCCGCAGCCGCGGCCAAGGCCTGTTCGATGGGAATAACCCCGATTTGACTGCCCTCCGGGCCGATCACCCGAACCTGCCTGGCCCGTATTTCCTGGTTGACATTGGTACGGTCTGCTGAGCGCGTTGGCCGCATTGATCGCGATGTGAGTACTATCCGTCACCTCCCAGTTCAATGGTTCGGCCGGAAGTCCGGCTGCCCAATCAGCCTCATGCCTTCCGGCAGCAATGCGCGCCTCCGGTCACGAGGATCTCATCGATTAAACATTTTCTCATTAATCGACAACGTTAAGAAATGCAAGAAGAAAATGCAACCTAAATCCCAAAAAAACCTCCGGTTGGGGGGCGTTATTGCTTCAAGGTATATGCCGCAAGGTGGCTGCCGTTCCAGTAGCGGTTGGTCGGATCGGAAAAAAAAGCCTTGAACAACGCCAAACTTTCTTCACGTCGGATGCCACCGCGAACCACGATGCGGCTGTCCCGATAAAGCGGATTCAGCCCCGTACGTGGGCAGGCGGTTCCTCCGCCCATTGCGTCTTCATACGCGTAGACGATCGCGCCGATGCCGTGCAGCATCAGGGCGCTGAAGCACATCAAGCAAGGTTCCATGGTACAGAAGGCGGTGATGGCGGCAGACTCCATCCTCTGCCTCATCTCAACGAGCCGTCTGAGAGCGACGATCTCGGCATGGTCCAGCTCGTTGCCGCCGCCGCCGGCCGTGCCCTTTCGGCGGCCGCGGGCGACCACACGGTCCCGATATACCAGGACGCAGCCCACCGGGAAATTCCCTCGCGAGAGAGCCTTGCGGGCCTCCTTGAGTGCCTCTCCCATGAAGCGGTCGTCATCCATTCTCAGGCCAATTCGGGAAGTCGGAAGCCCAATTGCAAAGCGATCAGGGCGCGAGATCATTTCCGACTTCCTCCTTCCGGCTTCCCCATTTAGGAAAGCCGGCATATGGTATCATCGCACGGGCATGCGCCGTCAACCTCGTAGCAGTAGGCGACGCGGGCTTCCATGAGCGCGCGCTGCGGTGCAATGCTTTCAAACGGGTGGGCCTCCATTGCGTCGAGCAGCTCCGACCGCGACGGGATGGCTTCCAGCCCGCGGCCCAGGATCTTTCCGGACCCGGCCGCCAGAACCTCGGCGTCTTCGCCGTTGGTGACGACGGCGATCGGGATCTGATAAGCCTCCAACAGCCGGGATACGGCCAGCGCCGGGCGCTCTCGCGACACCAGCGAACCCGGCCCGAAGCGGATGACCATTCCGACCCGGCCGGCCACCCGAACCGCAAAGTCGATCTTGATTACGGCGCGTCGATGATCGGCCTGCAGCAGCAAATCCCGGCGCGGCTCAATTTCTTGCGGGTCGTAGTGTTTTTGCTCCACCAGCCATCGGGCGATTTTCTGACGGTAGCGTTCGTCGAGCGTGTCGTCAAGGACCTCGCCGGTCAGAAAATCCGAAAGCCTTCCAAGAATCAGATGATGGCCGCTCATGCCGAATATTATATCATGGCTGCGCGACAGGCAACGGGAGAGTGCCCGCTCGTGGCCGTGACGTTCGGCCGCGTCCCCCCAGACGGACGGGATGGCCTCCGGTTCGATAGGTCTTTCCGGATCGATCATTGTGGGTCTTTACAAAATGAAACTAGGCGTCTACAATTTGCCAAATTTCAACACGACGATGCTGGTCCAGCGAGAGCCATCCAAAAATGACCCTATCGATTCGGGAGGAATTCGAAAAACGCGAACGGTCCTTCATGTCGCCTTTCGCCTGCCCCAGCTCACATTCCAGAGGCCGGGCGACGGCTGAAAAGCCCTGCGCGGTGCGAACCGCTTTTCAGCTCGATCGGGACCGGATCGTCTATTGCAACGCCTTCCGCCGCCTCAAGCACAAGACCCAGGTGTTCCTGGCACCCATGATCGATGATTACCGCACGCGTCTGACTCACACCCTGGAGGTGGCCCAGATCGCGCGGGCCATTGCCCGCGCGCTTTATCTCAACGAGGACCTCACCGAAGCCATTGCGCTTGGGCACGATCTCGGCCACACCCCATTTGGCCACAGCGGCGAGACGGTGTTGAAGGAGATCTACTCTCCGGATTTCACCCACAGCGAGCAGAGCATCCGCGTGGTCGACGTGTTGGAAAACGGCGGTCAGGGCCTCAACCTGACCCACGAGGTGCGCGACGGCATCCTCAAACACTCCAAGGGGTACGGCAAAGTCCTGCCCGACGACCCCGAAGAACTGGCCTGCACCCACGAAGGCCGGGTGGTCCGGATCGCGGATTTCATGGCCTACTTGAACCACGATTTGGACGACGCCGTCCGAAGTGGGGTCGTTCGGCCGGAGCAGGTACCGGAATCCTGCAGTCGCTTGCTTGGCAAGACGCATTCCGAACGGGCGACCACCATGATCAAGGATCTTATCTCTTCTTCCAGGGCCGAAGACGGCGTGTTCCGCCTCAGGCCCAGCCACGAAGTGCGCGAGGCCTTGCTCGAGCTGCGACAGTTCATGTTCGAGAACGTCTACCGTTCACTGCGGGTCCAGCAGGATTTCGAAAAGTCCAAAAAAATTCTCTCCGAGCTTTACTCGCATTTTCTTGCGCACGAGGACATGCTGCGCCAGGGACTGGCCGACCTGCAGATGGGCCGCGGCAACCCTACGGGAGAGCCGCGGGAGCGCCTGGTGTGCGATTTTATCGCAAGCATGACCGACCGCTACGCCATGAATCTTTACGCCCAACTGTTTTTCCCGTCGCCCTTCACCCAGAAGGTCAACTGATGGATCCGGTCCGGCGGGCGTCGTTTATAGAACGGCTGAAGCGGGTATACGCCGCCATGGACGCGGCCTACGGGCAGGCCGCCGCCGCTTACGGTTTCGTCTGCGATGGCTGCGAGGAGAACTGCTGCCGCACGCGTTTTCACCACCATACGCTGCTCGAATATCTCGGCCTGCGGGAGGGCTTCAACCAGTTGCCGGACGAGCGGAAGGCACAAATTCGGGAAAACGCCTCAGCGGTCGTCGAACAGCGCATCCGGGACCTGGCCGCCGGAACGGACGCGAAGCCCATGTGTCCCCTCAACGAGGCGGGCCGCTGCGCGCTTTATGCCCGCCGGCCGATGATTTGCCGGCTGCACGGGATCCCGCATGAGCTGCACCCGCCGGGGCGTGCACCCCAACTCGGGCCGGGCTGTGCCGAGTTCCACCGGCGTTGCGGCCGAGCCGTCTATCATCCCTTCGATCGCACGCCGCTTTATAGCGAGTTGGCGCACCTCGAATCCGAGTTCCAGCAGATTCTGGGCCGGCACCGGAAGATCCGGATGACGATTGCCGAGATGCTTCTGGACGATGGGGCGCTTCCGTGAAAGAGGTGGATCCGGAAAGCCTCGATCGGCTGCCGGGCCTTCGCATTCGGGAGGGAGAATCCTTTGGGTTCCGCTGCCATCCCGAGATCGGCTGCTTCAACCGCTGCTGCCGCAACCTGAACCTGTTTCTCTATCCCTACGATGTCATTCGCCTGAAGCAATGTCTTGGAATTTCCTCGGACGAGTTTCTCGACCGCCATGTGGATACGGTGCTGCGGTCCGGGAGCCACTTCCCGGATGTGCTGCTGCGCATGGCGGCGAACCTGGAAAAGACCTGCCCGTTTTTAAATCCCGAGGGCTGCGGGGTGTATGCCGACCGCCCCGACACCTGCCGAACCTTTCCCTTGGAGCAGGGGCTGCGGCACGATGCCGAAACCGATGAAGACGAACCGGTCTTCTTTTTTCGGCCGCCCGATTTTTGTCTCGGGCAGCACGAAGAAAAAAAGTGGACGGTTCCGGAGTGGGTGGAGGACCAGGAGGCCGCAACCTACCACCGCATGACCATCCGCTGGGCCGAGGTGCGGCGGCGCTTCCGGAACGATCCCTGGGGCGCCGAGGGGCCGACGGGCGCGCGCGCCAAGATGACCTTCATGGCCGCTTACAACGTCGACCGCTTCCGCGAATTCGTCCTCGGCAGCAGCTTCCTCAAGCGCTTCAAAGTCAAACCGGAGCTGCTCCTCCGGATAAAAGAGGACGACGCCCAGCTGATGCTGCTCGGGTTCGACTGGATCAAGCTGTTCCTGTGGGGGATCCAGAGCCAGCGGCTCAAGCCCAGGGGGCGTTAGCCTCGCAACTCGTGCCCGGCGGGCCTGTCATTTCGACCGCTGGGAGAAATCCTATTTTCAACGCGGTGCAACCGAAAGATTTCTCGCTTCGCTCGAAATGACATGTTGGTGGGGTTCTTGACGGGGTCATCGACATTAATGGCGCTATGAAAAAGAAGATATCGATCTCATTATGCGAGACTACTCTGGCTGCCGTCGATAGGGGGTCGGGAGCGGCTAAAAACCGCTCTGATTTTATCGAAACGGCCGTACGTTCCTACATCGCAAAGTTGATCCACGACGAGCAGAACGCGAAAGATCTTGCCATAATCAACCGGCATGCGGATCGCCTTAACGTCGAGGCGGCCGATGTCTTGGCATTTCAGGTGATTCCGTGAAACGGGGGGGGATCTCTATCGGGTTGCGCATCAGTCGACCAGAGACCCAAAAAAGCAGCGCGTCTTCGTTGTAGTCAGCCGATTTAATGGGCGACACCTCAACCGGCGGGCGGAGTTTTACGCTACTGTAGGATCTGTTGGATGGTAGTATAGGGCTCGTGCCTGCCGAGAAGGTCAGCGAATTCCCTTACGGCCGACAATATGCGTTGTTTATCCAGATTAGGATGACGAGAGATCTTCAGGGGTTGGGACGTAAAGCTCAATCCCGGCAACCGATGCGGTGATTCGCCTCTGTATCGCTT
>Ga0105105_10000284_pt1 | contig 23511 bp, 24 predicted proteins | sample PPLLaktember2015_4_FD_79108 | JGI IMG/M metagenome (GOLD analysis project Ga0105105, IMG submission 79108) | Freshwater sediment microbial communities from Prairie Pothole Lake near Jamestown, North Dakota, USA - PPLs Lake P8 Core (1) Depth... | ecosystem: Environmental > Aquatic > Freshwater >...
CTTCCTGGTTGTTCGCCGGGAACGAGTTCTTCGCCATGTAGTAGTCGATCACGCCGGCCTTCGCAGCGCCGACCGCGGCCACGCCCTCGGTGACCTTCGCGCGGATCGTGTAGTCCTGGTATGCCGGGATCGCCACCGCGGCCAGGATGCCGATGATCGCCACGACGATCATCAGTTCGATGAGGGTGAAGCCCTTCTGCACTTGCTTGATCATTCGAAACTCCGTAGGTGTCTGTTCCGTACCGCGACCGCCGCGGTGAACGAGGTGACATAGAGCCACTTCCATGCCAGCGTGACATCGTTCACATGTCGTGCAGCCCAGGGGAGACGAACGGACGCGGAACGGTCCCCGACGGTCGGACGCGATGCAACGCTGCGTCGACGAGGTGACGCGCCGCGTCACGTGATCCGATGCGTGGGTGACGCGATGCGTCACGAACAGCGGCACGCGGACGCCGCAATTCGTCGCTGCGACGCGCGAACGGCGGCATTCGCCGGGTGACCGGCGACCTCTCGCATCGGAAGAAGGTTTCGTGCCGGCGCCCGGACGGGCGCGGGCACCTCAGAACTCGAGGATCTGACCGCGTTCGAGCAGGCGCGGCTGCGCGCGCCCGGCCCAGGCCTCGATCTCGCGCGCGATCGTCTCGGCGTCCGACGGCTTGAGGTGCGTGACCAGCACCTGCGGCGCGGTGCGCAGCCGCTGGAGCTGCTCGCCGAGCTCGATCGGATACAGGTGCTTGGCGACGATCGCGAGATCGCGCTCCTTGTTGGAGAACGCGGTCTCGATGATCAGGTGGCGCAGGTCGCGGATGCCGTTGACCACCCGCCAGAACTCGTCGGTGGGCCAGCTGTCGCCGGAGAACACCAGCGAACCGGTCGCTCCGAACACGTGGAAGCCCACCGCGGGCACCGTGTGGTTGGCCGGGATGCTGCGGATCGAGCGCTCGCCGACCTCGACGGTGGCGCCGAGCGTCATCGGCTCGAACACCATCCACGGCCGGTCGTAGTGCGGGATCTCGGTGAAGTCGGGCCAGATCACCCAGTTGAAGATGTGCTGGCGCAGCGCGGCGATCGTCTCGGGCAGCGCGTGCACGACGATCGGCTTCGCGCGCAGCGCGCCCACCGAGTCGACCAGCAGCGGCAGCGCCAGCACGTGGTCGAGGTGCGAGTGCGTGAGGAAGACATGGTCGATCCGCGCGAGCTCGTCGACCGACAGGTCCTCCACGCCGGTGCCGGCATCGATCAGGATGTCGTCGTCGACCAGGAAGGAGGTCGTGCGCGCCCGCGCGCCGATGCCGCCGCTGCAGCCGAGCACGCGCAGCTTCATGCGATCGGCTCCCGGCGGGCCGCGGGCAGCGGCACGGCCGCGGACGGCGTGTCCGCCTCCATCACCGACGCCGAAGCCGACACAGACGACGCCGCCGACAGCGAGTCGACCGCGCCGCCGTAGCCCATCGGATCCGGCGGCACCGGCTGCCAGACCTTCACCGGCTCCGTACGGCCGTAGACCTCCGACTGCGCGACGTACTGCAGCGCGATCGCGCGGACCGCTCGCCGCGTCGCATCGCCGATCACGATCGGCAGGTCGTACTTCTTCGACAGTCCTTCCAGCCGCGAGGCGAGGTTCACCGCGTCGCCGATCACGGTGTAGGCGCGGCGCAGCCGCGAGCCCATGTCGCCGACGCGGACCACGCCGGTGTTGATGCCGATGCCGACCACCAGCGGCGGCCAGCCGTTCGCCTCGAACTCGCGGTTCAGGCGCGCGACCTCGCGCTGCATCGCGATCGCCGCGGCGACCGCATGGTCCGCGTGCATCGGATCGTCGACCGGCGCGCCCCAGAAGGCCATCACCGCGTCGCCGATGTACTTGTCGACCGTGCCGTTGTAGGCGTGGATCACTTCGGTCATCGCGGTGAGGAAGCGGTTCAGGTAGTCGCGCAGCTGCTGCGGGTCCATGTTCTCGGCCATCCGCGTGAAGCCGCGGATGTCGGCGAACAGGATCGTCAGTTCCTTGTTGCGGCTCTCGAGCGGAACGTTGTCCGGATCATGCGCCATCCGCTCGACGAGCTGGGGGGCGACGTACTGTCCGAAGAGCCCGATCACCGCGCGCCGCGACCGGCCTTCGGTCACGTAGCCCGCCACCAGGTTCATCGCAGCGACCACGATCAGCGCGAGCACGCCGGCGGCCAGCGGCACCACCCAGCCCAGGTTCGCATAGGCGATCGCGTTCCAGGCGAACATCGTCGACAGCCCGACCATCGTCGTCGCCGCGATGCCGAGCACGCCGGCACCCGCCATCGACAGCGCCGCCACGCCCCCCACCACCGCGATCGCCACCGCGGCGATGACCTGCGCCTCGGCGGGCTTGGTGCGGATCGTCCCCTCGAGCGCGCCCGCGATCAGCGACGCATGGATCTCCACACCCGGGTAGACCTCGCTGACCGGTGTCGCGCGCAGGTCCGTCAGACCCGGCGCGGAAGTGCCGATCAGGACGATCCGGTCGCGAAAGAGCCGCGGCTCGATCCGTCCGTCCAGGACATCCGTCGCCGACACGTAGCGGAAGCGCGACGAGGACGCCCCGCCCCGCCCCTGGAACGGCACCAGCGCGGTCGTGCCTTCCGAGATCGGCACGCGCGCATGCTCGCCGCCCGGCCCGAAGCCCAGGCTGTCGGCATGCAATCCGTCCGCGCGCAGCGTCAGGGGCGCATTGCCGAAGTAGATGCGCAGCATCGCCACCGCGAGCGACTCGTAGAGCTGGCCCTTGTACTCCGCCAGCAGCGGCAGTGCACGCACCACGCCGTCGCGATCGACCACCGGGTTGAAGAAGCCCGCGCTGCGCGCGGCGCGCTGCAGCGGCACGACGTTCGCGCCGTACCCGTTCCAGGTCGTCACCGACAGCTTGCGGTCCTGGAGCACCGACGACGGGAACACCGACGGCGGCAGCATGCCGGTGGACACCGCGCCCAGCTCGCTCGAGAAGTAGTAGCCCAGCGCCACCGGCGTGCCGGCGAGCGCGCGCATCAGCGGCGGGTCCTGCTGCGCGTGGGGCTCGGCGAAGACCATGTCGAAGCCGATCGCGCGTGCACCGCCCTCGCGGGCGATCGTCGTGGTCAGCTTCGCGAGCGTCTCGCGCGACCACGGCCAGCGGCCCTGCTCCTTGAGGCTGCGCTCGTCGATGTCGACGATCAGCACGCGGTTGTTCGGCCGCGCCGGCTGCAGCCTCAGCCGCGTGTCGTACAGATACCGGTCGAGCGTATCCACCAGCGGCAGCGACACCATCCCGAGCTCGCAGGCGACCGCCAGCACGACCGTCCCCAGCCCCAGGACCAGCCGCCTCGCTCGCATCGAGAAGACGTCGCGCAGCGCCAAGGGGGTGGGCTCAGGGGGGTGGGTCGGGCTGGAAGCGGAAGATCGTGCCGCCGAGCTCGATCAGGTCGCCGGGTCGCAGCGGATGCGAGCCCAGGCCGATCGGCTCGCCGTTGACCGACGGACAGCCCGGCCCTTCCAGATGGGTGATCACCCAGCCGCTGCGCCGGTGGGCGACCACCGCGACCTGGCCGGTGGGGTCGGTGATGCTGACGATCGGACGGTCGAGACGCAGCGTGCTGCCGGCCTGTGCGCCGGACAGCACGGCGAGCCCCATCGGGTCGCCGCTCGCGGGCATCGACGGCTCGGCGCGCTCGACGGGTCCGCGCTCGATCACGTAGTGAAGACGGTAGATGCCGATGTCGATGCGGTCGCCGTCGGCGAGCGCGCGCTGCGTGACCGGCACGCCGTTGACCAGCGTGCCGTTGCGGCTGCGCAGGTCGTGGATCGTGCTGGTGCCCGCCGCGGTGTGGACCACCGCATGCTCGCCCGACACCGTCAGGTCGTCGAGCATCACGTCGTTGAACGGACGCCGCCCGATCGTCATGCGCGGCTTGTCGATGACGATCCGGCGAAGCAGCTGGTCGCCGGTGCTCAGCACCAGCTTCGGAATGGCGGCGGTCTCGCGCTGCTGCATGGGGGGTCGGGGGCCGGGGAACGTGAGGGGTGGCGCGGTCGCAGCCGCTCAGTGGGCGAGCGGCGCGAAGCCGCCGCCGCCCGCGAGCAGCACGGTCGCGTCGTCGGTGCAGCCGCGCGCGAGCGCCTCGGCCACCAGCGCCCGGGCCTGTGCGGCGAGCGACTCGGCGGGCGTGGCGAGCATCGCGGCGAGGGCCGCGTCGTCGAGCGAATCGGTGAGCCCGTCGGAGGCCAGCAGCAGCAGGTCGCCCTCGAGCCAGTCGAACGCGAGCAGGTCCGCCTTGGGCGGCTCCGTCTCGATGCCGAGCGCCCGGGTCAGGATGCCGCGTGACGGCAGCCGGCGCACCTGCGCCTCGCTCAGGCGGCCCTCGTCGAGCATGCGCTGGCCGATCGAGTGATCGACCGTCAGGCGTCGCAGCGTGCCTGCACGCAGCAGGTAGGCGCGCGAGTCGCCGACGTGCGCGATCGTCAGCCGACCGCCGCGGATCGACGCGACGAGGAGCGTCGTCGCCATGCCGAGGCACTCGGGACGGCTGTGGGCGTAGTCGACGATGCCGGCGTGCGCCGCGGAGACCGCGCGCAGCAGCACATCGGGGGCGGCGAGGCCCGCGTCATGGAGCGCGCCGGCCAGCTGAGAGGCCGTGCGCACCGCGATCTCGGCAGCGACCTCTCCGGCGTTGTAGCCGCCCATGCCGTCGGCGAGCGCAAAGACGCCGTGCGCCGCGTCGACGCTCCAGCGATCCTCGTTGTGGCGACGCGTGGGCCCCGGATCGGTGACGATCGCCCAGGGGACGCTCGCATCCGGTCCTTCCGCGAGCGTGCCCGGCACGCGCGAGGCGAGCTCCCCGTGTCCGTGAGCGATTCCCGACATGCCGGCAATCTATCGGCACGGGCAGAGAGGTCGAAGGAACTGGTTCACGAACGGGTGACGGCACCCGCCCGGCGGCACCGGCCGCTCATGCCGGACACGCGCCGCGGCCGCGGCCCCCGTCCCCGGGGCACCGCGGCACGCGGACCGTCAGAGCGCGGCGACCTTTCGCCGGTTGAGCATCACCTTCGACAGCCCGAGCACGAACAGCGCGCCGGCCAGACCGACGATGCGTCCCAGGTTCGCCACCGAGATGCCCAGGGCGGCCGCCTGCTGCGCCACCCACGACTCGATCGCCGGGTCGTGCACCGCGATGTCGCCCGCGACGTACCCCAGCAGCGCCGCGCCCGCCCAGATGATCAGCGGATAGCGCTCGATGACCTTGAGCAGCAGCGTGCTGCCGTAGACCACCAGCGGAATCGAGATCAGCAGGCCCAGGATCAGCAGCGTGTTGTCGCCACGAGAAGCCGCGGCGACCGCGATCACGTTGTCCAGGCTCATCACCAGATCGGCAATGAGGATCGTGCGGATCGCCGACGCCATCGAGCCGTTCAGGCCCTTCGCACCCGGCAACGATTCCTCGTCGTGGTCGTCGGGCAGCAGCAGCCCGACTGCGACGTACAGCAGCAGGACCGCGCCGATCAGCTTCAGGTACGGGAACGTCAGCAGCTGCGCCGCCACGATCGTCAGTGCGACGCGCATGACCACGGCCGCGACCGTGCCGAAGATGATCGCCTTCTTCTGCTGTTCGGCGGGCAGCGATCGCACCGCCAGCGCGATGACGACCGCGTTGTCGCCCGCCAGAAGCAGGTCGGCGATGATGATCTGGCCGAGCGCGAGCCAGAAGGCCGCGGTACCGATGTCCATGTTCGAGCTCTCTATGATGAAGCGACGGCGCGCCGCGTCAACGCGGTCGCGCCGTCTGCCCGGGCCGGCCGGCCGACCCGGGTACCGCTGTCAGATCGCGGCCTTCAGCAGCCGACCCATCTCCGACGGATTCTTCGTGACCGTGATGCCGCAGGCCGCCATCACTTCCAGCTTCTCCTGCGCCGTGCCCTTGCCACCCGAGATGATCGCGCCGGCATGGCCCATCCGCTTGCCCGGAGGCGCGGTGACGCCGGCGATGAAGCCGACCACCGGCTTCTTCATGTTGTCCTTCATCCAGAGCGCGGCCGTCTCCTCGTCGGAGCCGCCGATCTCGCCGATCATGACCACGGCGTCCGTCTCCGGATCGTCGTTGAACATGCGCATCACGTCGATGTGCTTCAGGCCGTTCACCGGATCGCCGCCGATGCCCACCGCCGACGACTGGCCGAGGCCCAGCTCGGTGAGCTGACCGACCGCTTCGTAGGTCAGCGTGCCCGAGCGGGAGACCACGCCGATCCGACCCTTCTTGTGGATGTGGCCCGGCATGATGCCGATCTTGATCTCGTCCGGCGTGATCACGCCCGGGCAGTTCGGCCCGAGCAGGATCGTCTTGCGGTTCTCGCGACGCATCCGGTCGCGCACCTCGATCATGTCGCGCACCGGGATGCCTTCGGTGATGCAGACCACGAGGTCCAGATCCGCCTCGACCGCTTCCCAGATCGCCGCCGCGGCGCCGGGGGGCGGCACGTAGATGACCGACGCGTTCGCGCCGGTCTGCTGCTTCGCGTCCTTGACCGACGCGAAGATCGGGATGCCTTCGAAGTCCTCGCCGGCCTTCTTCGGGTTCACGCCGGCGACGAAGCAGTTCTTGCCGTTGGCGTAGTCACGGCACATCCGCGTGTGGAACTGACCGGTCTTGCCGGTGATGCCCTGCGTGATGACCTTGGTGTTCTTGTTGACCAGGATCGACATGTCGATTCGCTCCGAATGGGGGGTGTCAGGCCTTGGCCGCGGCGGCCACGACCTTCTCGGCGGCCTCGGCCATCGAGTCGGCGGCGATGATCGGCAGGCCGGACTCGGCGAGCAGCTTCTTGCCGAGGTCCTCGTTGGTGCCCTTCATCCGGACCACCAGCGGCACCTTCAGGCCGACCGCGCGCGACGCGGTGATCACGCCTTCGGCGATCGTGTCGCACTTCATGATGCCGCCGAAGATGTTGACGAGGATCGCCTTGAGCTCCGGGTTGCGCAGCATGATCTTGAAGGCCTCGGTGACCTTCTCGGCGGTGGCGCCGCCGCCGACGTCCAGGAAGTTGGCCGGCTCGCCGCCGAACAGCTTGATGGTGTCCATCGTCGCCATCGCGAGGCCCGCGCCGTTCACCAGGCAGCCGATGTTGCCATCGAGCTGGATGTAGGCGAGGTCGAACTTGGAGGCTTCGATCTCGGCCGGATCCTCTTCGTCGAGGTCGCGCAGCGCGACCAGTTCCGGGTGACGGTACAGCGCGTTCGAGTCGAAGTTGAGCTTCGCGTCGAGCGCGATGACCTCGCCCTTGCCGGTCAGGATCAGCGGGTTGATCTCGGCGAGGCTCGCGTCGGTGTCCCAGAAGGCCTTGCACAGCGCCTGGAAGATGACCCGCGCCTGCGGAACGCTCGCCGCCGGCACACCGATCTTCGTCGCCAGGTCGTCGGCCTGCGCGTCGGACAGGCCGCTGGACGGCTCGACCGAGACCTTGTGGATCAGCTCGGGGGTCTTGTCGGCGACCTCCTCGATGTCCATGCCACCTTCGCTCGACGCCATCACGGTGACCTTCTGCGTGACCCGGTCCACGACCAGGCCGACGTAGAGTTCCTTCTTGATGTCGGCGCCTTCCTCGACGAGCAGACGACGCACCTTCTGGCCGGTCGGGCCCGTCTGGTGGGTGATCAGCTGCATGCCGAGGATCTGCGAGGCGTAGGTCTTGACGTCCGCCATCGACTTGGCGACCTTGACGCCGCCGCCCTTGCCGCGCCCGCCGGCGTGGATCTGGGCCTTGACGACCCAGACCGGCCCGCCGAGCGCCTCGGCGGCCTTGAGCGCGTCGTCGACGCTGAAGCACGGAATGCCGCGCGGGACGCGGACGCCGTAGCGCTTGAGCAGTTCCTTGCCCTGGTATTCATGGATTTTCATCGCGGTCTTTCCCGTTCAATCGGCTTGGACGAACCACTGGGGATAATGCCGCCGGACCACGTCGCCGCTGCGGTCGTACGCATGGCAGTGGCCGATGAAGAACGGCGGTTCGGAGGAATCGATCGGATCAGCCTTGCGCACCCGGTGCGCGAAGGCCTGCAGCGCCGCGGTCGGAAGGACCGCGGTGAGTTCGGTCAGATGGGTGCAGGCCTGCGTGCGGCCGAGCCGCTCGTGGACCGCCCGCCTGAAGCCGCGGAGCAGGTTGAGACCGACGAGCCGCTGGTAGCGATCGGCGATCGCGTCGCAGGTGCCGGGGATCGGCACGCTCGTCGACGCCGATTCGGCGGCCACGACCGTGAAGGATCCATCGAGCGTCACGCGAAGCATCATGTCGTGCACCGGGTCGCCCGCGGGAAGCATTGCGCCGAGGATCTCGACCGGGTGGGACTTGGTGTCCGTCAGCCTTGCCTCGAGCTCGAACAGGCCATCCTCCCGCTGGAACGCCTCGACCTGGATGGCTCGGCGATGGAGCGGCTGGCGCGCGACTGGAGGCGGCGGCAAAGCCATGTGGCGAGGACGTGACGACGTACGGAACAAAGCCCCGGAATTTACCACACAGGCTTCGGGGTCAGGACCGCGGGACGAGCCCGCGTGCACGGCGGGCAGGCCGGGACGACCCCTCAGAGCGGCCCGTCGGACGCCTCGAACGGCGTGTCATCGGACGGATCGGCCGACCGATCGCCCCCCTGACGCAGCACCCAGTGGATCGCATCGCCGGTGAAGCCGCGCTGCGCGAGGAACCGGTGCTGCTTCGACCGTCCGGCCGCATCCGCCGCGGGTTCGCCGAACCGCTTGCGCCAGGCCTGCAGTGCGCGTTCGCGCTCGGTGTCCCGCAGCCCCTGCAGCACCGGAGCGGCCACCGCGGCATCGAGCCGATGGGCATCGAACTCGTGCTCGATCCGACGCAGGCCGAAGCGCGGTGCCCGACGGTGGGCGAGGCTTTCGGCGAAGCGGCGCGAGGACAGGAAGCCGCTGCGTTCGAGTTCATCGAGCACTGCCTCGACCTGCTCGGCGGACTCGGCGTGCGGGGCCAGCTTGCGCGTGAGTTCGAGGCGGCTCTGCTCGCGCTGCGAAAGCAGCTTCAGCGCCCGCCCCTTGAGGGACAGCCCCGGGCGGGCCGGCTTGCGGGATGCGACGGCCGGGTCATCGCGCCCTGGGCCCCCGGAACCCTCGCTGCGGGGGGCGTCCGCCCCCCCCTCGACGTCCGCGACCCGCCGCGCGGGCCGCCGTGTGCCGATACCCCACCCCATCACGACGGTCCGGTCCGGGCGGGGGTACCGAGCGTCAGGCCGCCGCTGCGGCGCCCTTGCCGCCTTCGATCAGCTTCAGGCCACGCGGCTTCACGCCGAAGTGCTCGCGCACCTTGTTCTCGATCTCGAGCGCGGTCTCGGGATGCTCGCGCAGGTACTCGCGGACATTGTCCTTGCCTTGACCGATGCGCTCACCGCCATAGCTGTACCAGGCGCCGCTCTTCTCGACGACACCGGCGGTCGCGCCGAGGTCGATGATCTCGCCCTCTCGCGAGATGCCCTCGCCGTAGAAGATGTCGAACTCCGCGGCCCGGAACGGCGGCGCCACCTTGTTCTTGACGACCTTGACCTTGGTCTCGTTGCCGACCACCTCCTCGCCCTTCTTGATCGAGCCCGTCCGACGGATGTCGAGACGAACCGATGCGTAGAACTTGAGCGCGTTGCCGCCGGTGGTGGTCTCGGGGTTGCCGAACATCACGCCGATCTTCATCCGGATCTGGTTGATGAAGATGACCAGGCAGTTGGTCCGCTTGATGGTGGCGGTCAGCTTGCGCAGGGCCTGCGACATCAGCCGAGCCTGGAGACCCGGCAGCGAATCGCCCATCTCGCCCTCGATCTCGGCCTTGGGCGTCAGGGCCGCGACCGAATCGATGACGATCATGTCGACCGACCCGGAACGCACCAGCGCATCGGCGATCTCGAGTGCCTGCTCGCCGGTGTCCGGCTGCGAGATCAGGAGCTCGTCGAGGTGAACGCCGAGCTTCTGGGCGTACTGGACGTCGAGGGCATGCTCGGCATCGATGAACGCGCAGGTGCCGCCGACCTTCTGCATCTCGGCGATGACCTGGAGCGTGAGGGTGGTCTTGCCCGACGACTCCGGGCCGTAGATCTCGACGACACGCCCGCGCGGCAGGCCGCCGACGCCCAATGCGATGTCGAGCCCGAGCGAGCCGGTGGAGACGACCTGGATGTCCTCGGCCACCTCGGCGTCGGACAGCCTCATCACCGAGCCCTTGCCGAACTGCTTCTCGATCTGCGCCAGCGCGGCGGCCAGGGCCTTGGCCTTCTCGGCCTTCGATTTGTCGTCCATTGACGGAGTCCTGTGGCGGGTGTCGGCGGGCCGGGGCAGCACGAGACCGACGGGTTGTTGATGCGAGGAAGTATCGCACGGAACTACTGTACAAACAATCAGTCATCCGACCTAGGCCGGAGGACAGCGGAGCGGGGCCGACTCCGGCCGCTCAGGCGGCGGGCGGGCGGTCGGCGAGCTCGGCGTCGAGCCAATCCAGCGCCTGCGACAGCGCGTGCAGCGAGGCGCGGCGCCGCACCGCCGCGCGATCGCCAGGCAGGCGCAGCGTCGCCGTGCGCGCGAGCGGCGCACCGTCGGCCAGCCCCGGCGCGTGCAGTGCCCAGCCGAAGCAGACCGTGCCCACCGGCTTGCCCGGCACCGCACCGGTGGGGCCCGCGATGCCGGTGATCGAGAGCGCGATCCCGGCATGGGAGCGGGCCAGCGCGCCGAGCGCCATCGCGCGGGCGACCGGCTCGCTGACGGCACCGTGGGCGCGCAGCGTCGCATCGTCGACGCCGAGCGACTCGACCTTCGCCTCGTTCGAGTAGGTCACGAAGCCGCGTTCGAACCAGGCGGACGACCCGGCCGTCTCGGTCAGCGCACGCGCGACCAGGCCACCGGTACAGGATTCGGCGGTGGCCACCCGAAGGCCGAGCGCCTGCAGGCGCAGGCCGAGCGCGGTGCCGGCCTCGAGCACGGCGCCCTCGTCGGGCCCCGGTCCGCGGGCGTCGTCGTCGATCATCGTCGGCCCCTCATTGGAAGATCGCGCGCCACAGCGCGAACACCAGCACCGTGTAGAACGCGGCGATGGCGTCGTCGAGCATCACTCCGAAACCGCCCTTCACACCGCGGTCGACCTGCCGGATCGGCGGCGGCTTGAGCACATCGAAGATGCGGAAGACGAAGAAGGCGGCGAGCTGCGACGTGAAGCCGGGCGGCACGATCAGCAGCACGGCCCAGAACGCGACGACCTCGTCCCAGACCATGCCGCCGTGGTCGGACACGCCCAGGTCGCGGCCGGTGCGTTCGCAGGCCCAGCAGCCGATCGCGAAGGACGCGACGATCACCGCCCACCATGCGGCATCCCAGAGCCACGGATCGAGCGCCGCGAACGCCGCCCACGCCCACAGCGTGCCGACCGTCCCCGGCGCCACCGGCGACAGTCCGCTGCCGAAGCCGAACGCGATCCAGCGCGAGAGGCGCGGCTTCATGAACGCGAAGCTCGGTCGGCCCCGGAACCGCTCGGCAACAGGCTCCGCGCGCAGGCGCTCCGGCGGCTCCGCGCGCAGGCGTTCCGGCGACTCCGCGCCCGGGCGCCGCGGACCGTCGGGCGGCTCAGAGGAAGTGGTCGAAGGCTCGGGCATGGAAGGGGATGGGACGTCCGTCCGGGCCGCTCAGCCGCACGCCGGGTGCGGGCTCGATCCGGCCGATGCGCGAGAGTGTAAGCCCGATGCGCGCACCGGCCGCGAGCACGGCGCCGCGCGCGCCGGCCGGCGCGGTGAACAGCAGCTCGTAGTCGTCGCCGCCGGCCAGCGCGAGCTCCAGGCATCGGGCCTGCGGCAGCGCGCCGAGCACCGGGTCGATCGGCAGGGCAGCGGTCTCGATGACGGCGCCGAGGGCCACGCCGGCTGCCGCCGACGACCGTTCGAGAAGGTGCCCGAGGTCGCCCGCCAGTCCGTCGGACAGGTCGATCGCCGCATGGGCCAGACCGCGGAGCGCGAGACCGAGCGCCACCCTGGGCTCGGGCCGTTCGAGACGCGCACGGGCGTGGTCGAGCGCCGGCTCGGTTCCGACCGGCCAGGCCCCCGTCTCCAGCCGGCGCTGCAGCGCCCAGGCCGCCGCACCGAGCGCTCCGGAGACCCAGAGGTCGTCGCCATCGCGGGCCCGGTCGCGCCGGAGCGCCTGCGCCGGCGGCACGCTGCCCAGGACCGTGATGCAGAGGTTCAGCGGGCCGCGGGTGGTGTCGCCGCCGACCAGCTCGCAGCCGTGCGCGTCGGCCAGGGCGAACAGGCCGCGTGCCAGGCCGGCGAGCCAGGGCTCGTCCGCATTCGGCAGCGCGAGCGCGAGCGTGAAGGAGAGCGGCCGCGCACCCATCGCGGCCAGATCCGACAGGTTGACCGCGAGCGCCTTGTGCCCGAGCGCCTCGGGATCGACGTCGTCGAAGAAGTGGCGGCCCGCCACCAGCATGTCCGTGGACACCGCCAGCGCGCCCTCGTCGCCCGCGCCGATCAGCGCGCAGTCGTCACCGATGCCGAGCGCGGCGCGACCCGCCACGCCGGGGCGCTCGAAGAACCGACGGATCAGCTCGAATTCGCCGGGCACCGCGGACGCAGGGGCCGACGTCAGGCGACCGGCCGGCGGCGAAGGCCACGCGCCGGGCTCACCGCGGGCGGGCCTCGGTCGGCCGAGCGAGGGTCGCGACCTTGTCGAGGACGCCGTTGATGTACTTGTAGCCGTCGGTGCCGCCGAAGGTCTTGGCCAGCTCGACCGCCTCGTTGATGACGACGCGATAGGGGATCTCGAGGTGACGGGTGAGCTCGAATGCGCCGATGAGCAGCGTCGCATGCTCGACCGGCGAGAGCTCGGCGATGCGGCGATCGAGGTGCGGCTCGATCCGCTCGTGCAGCGTGTCGATGTCGCGGATCGATCCGTGCAGCAGCTCCTTGAAGTGCTCCAGATCCGCCTTCTCGAAGCTGGGCGAGGTCGAGGAGAGGTGCGCCTCGATCGCACCCGCGTCCTCGCGCGACAGCAGCCACTGGTACAGCCCCTGCATCGCGAGCTCGCGGGAGCGGCGCCGCGCGCTCTTCGGCGGCGTGCGCACGTCGGGTGCATCGGGCAGGCGCGCCGCCCGGGGGGTTCGTTCGGTGCCGCTCATCGTCGCCGGGTCACTCTTCGTCGTCGTCTTCGTCGCCCGACAGCGTCGCGAGCGACGCGGCGAGATTGGCCATCTCCACGGCGACCCGTGCCGCGTCGGTGCCCTTCTCCTTGGTGCGCGCATGCGCCTGCTCGTCGGAGTCGACCGTCAGGATCGCATTGGCGATCGGCGTCCCGTAGTCGAGGGAGACCTGCATCACGCCTTCGGCGCTGCGGTCGGAGACCACCTCGAAATGGTAGGTCTCGCCGCGGACCACCGCACCGATCGCGACCAGCGCGTCGAACTCCTCGCTCTGCGCCAGCTGGCGCAGCACGACGGGGATCTCGAGCGCGCCGGGCACGGAACAGGCGAAGACGTCGTCCTCGGCCACGCCGAGACGCCCGAGCTCCTGCACGCAGGCCTCGCGAAGGGCGTCGACGATCGGCCCGTTGAAGCGGGCCTGCACGATGCCGATGCGCAGCCCTTCGCCGTTCAGATCCGCATTGAAAACCTCGATGTCCACGTCGTTCCTCACGGCTGGGATTCGAATCCGACGACCTGCAGGTCGTATCCGGTCATGCTCGGCATGCGCCGCGGCGCGGACAGCAGCCGCATCCGGCCGACGCCGAGGTCGCGCAGGATCTGCGCGCCGACGCCATAGGTGCGCAGATCCATCTTGGCGGCCCGGCGCGGCCGCGGTCCGGCGGTGGGCGGCGCGTTCAGCGCCTCGAAGTGCGCGACCAGCCGCGCGCCGTCCTGGGCGCAGTTGAGCATGACGAGCACGCCCGCGCCGCGTCCGGCGATCGCCTCCAGCGCGCGGTGGACCGACCACGAGTGGCCGCCGCGATCGACCTCGAGCAGATCGAGCACCGACAGGGGCTCGTGCACCCGGACCAGCACCTCGTCCTCGGGGCCGAAGCTGCCGCGCACCATGGCGATGTGCGGCGAGCGGCTCGGCGTGTCGCGGAACATCACCATCCGGAACGGGCCGAACGGCGTCGCGACCTCGCGCTCGCCGAGGCGCTGCACCAGGCTCTCGGTCGCGCTGCGGTGCTGGATCAGATCGGCGATCGTGCCGATCTTCAGTCCGTGCTGCCGACCGAACTCGATCAGGTCGGGCAGCCGCGCCATCGTGCCGTCGTCCTTGAGGATCTCGCAGATGACCGAGGCCGGGGTCAGGCCGGCGAGCTGGGCGAGGTCGCAGCCCGCCTCGGTGTGACCGGCACGCATCAGCACGCCGCCGGGCTGCGCGGTGAGCGGAAAGATGTGGCCGGGCTGCACCAGGTCCTCGGGCCGGGCATCCGCGGCGACCGCGGCCTGCACGGTGCGCGACCGGTCGGCGGCGGAGATGCCGGTCGTGACGCCTTCGGCCGCCTCGATCGAGACGGTGAAGTTCGTCCCGTGCGGCGTGCCGTTGACCTGGACCATCGGCTGCAGGTTGAGCTGGCGGCAGCGCTGCTCGGTCAGCGTCAGGCAGATCAGGCCCCGGCCGAAGCGGGCCATGAAGTTGATCGCCTCGGGGGTGACGAAGTCCGCGGCCAGGACCAGATCGCCTTCGTTCTCCCGGTCCTCCTCGTCGACGAGGATGACCATCCGGCCGGCACGCAGCTCGGCGATGATCTCCTCGGTCGAGGAGACGGACGCGCCCGAGGGCGCACCGGAAGGCGGCTGCGGGGCGGGCGGCACGGAGTGCAGGGGATGGACGGCGGGCGGGGACATGGCGGGCTCCACCGGCGACGGGACGGCCGGACGGCTTGCCGATCTTACCGGATTCGCATTCCCCCTCGCTTCGGAACCGGGGCGGCCCGAACCGAAGCCGACGCGGCTACACTCGCGCGCACCCGGCGCACCGCGCCACGGAACCCGAGGAGACCCCCATGCCGCAGAACCCGAACCGCAGGACCGCCACGCTGGCACTCGCCGCCGGCGCTCTCGCCGCGATCGCCCCCGCGCCTGCGCGCGCCCAGGCGTTCCCGAGCAAGCCCATCCGCCTGATCTGCCCGTTCCCGCCCGGCGGCGCGGTCGACATCGCCTCGCGCGCGATCGCAGCCGAACTGAGCAAGACGATCGGCCAGCAGGTCAACGTCGAGAACAAGCCCGGCGCGGGCGGCAACATCGGCGGCCTCGACGCCGTCCGCTCGGCGCCCGACGGACACACGCTGTTCATGACCACCAGCGGCATCCAGGCGATCAACCCCGCGCTCTACGCGAAGATGCCGTTCGACCCGAACAAGGACCTCACCCCGGTCGCCGCGCTGGTGTCGCTGTCGAACGTGCTGGTCGTGCATCCGTCGGTGAAGGCGAATTCGGTCGCCGAGCTGCTCGCGCTGCTGAAGGCGCAGCCGGGCTCGTTGACCTTCGCCTCGAGCGGCGCCGGCACGAGCATCCACATGTCGGGCGAGATGTTCAAGCAGCTCGCGAAGGTCGACATGGTCCATGTGCCGTACAAGGGCAGCGCGCCGGCGGTCACCGACCTGCTCGGCGGCCAGGTGAACCTGATGTTCGACAACATCCCGTCCTCGCTGCCGCACATCAAGGCCGGCAAGCTGCGCGCGCTCGCCACCACCGGCGCCAAGCGCGACCCGGCGCTGCCCGATCTGCCGACCATCGCGGAATCCGGCGTCGCCGGCTACGAGGCCGGCGTGTGGTTCGGGCTCGCGGTGCCGACGGGCACGCCGCGCGAGGCCATCTCCAAGGTGGCCGAGGAAGCGATCAAGGGCACGAAGTCGCCCGAGTTCGTCAAGCGCATGACGGAACTCGGCTACGTGATCATCGGTGCCGGTCCGGACGCCATGGCAGAGATGAACAAGGCGGAAGTCGCCCGTTGGGGCCCGATCGTCGCGGCCTCGGGCGCGAAGGCGAACTGACGCGCCGACGCCGGGAAGCCGGCGCGGAACGGGCGGGGCGACCCCTGATCGCGACGCGGGTCGCCCGGCCCGTGCGACGCGCGTCCCACGCATCGACGACGTGATCGGGGCGTGCGTCGCCCGCGGCCGGCCGGCCGTCCCCGGCGCCGGACGGGCCGCGGACCCGACTTGTAGACTGGCAGGGTTCCGTCGACCCACCACGATGCCGCCCGATCCCTCGCCTCGCCAACCGTCCGACAGCCCGCGCGTGCCCGTGAAGCCTCCGGGCGCCACGAAGTCGGATGCGGGGCGTCCCGGTGGGCCCGGCCCGGGTCCGGCCACGGGGTCGGGCCCCGGCGCCGGATCGACCGAACACGACGACGCGCTGCCGCTGCCCGGCATGCGTCCCCGGATCGGACTGCCGATCCTGCTCCCGGCGACGGGCGCCCTGGGGATCGTCGTCGCGCACGCGCTGCTCGGCGCGCTGATGTTCGCCTGGGACTGGACGCCCACCCCCGGGGAACTGCTCGCCTCCAGCGCCGCGCTCGGACTCGTGGTCTCGGTGACCCTGTTCTGGGCAGCCGGCCGCTGGCTCGGTCAGCGGATCGTGCGGATCATCGAGGCGCTCGAGCGCACCCAGGTCGGCGACTACAGCCTGCGGATCGCGAGCGGCCTGCACGACGACGTCGGCATGCTGGCTCGCCGCGTGAACCTGCTGGTGTCGACCTCGGCGTCGCGCGAGAAGCGGATCCTCGAGTCGGCCCTGTCTGATCCGCTCACGGGGCTGCCGAACCGCACGCTGCTGACCGAGCGGATCCGGCACTCGCTCGCGATCTCGCGACGGGCGCGCTCGCCGTTCTGCGTGGCGGTGCTGGACCTCGACCGGTTCAAGTTCATCAACGACACCCTCGTCCATGCGGCCGGCGACACCGTTCTGCGCGAGGTCGCGCGCCGCCTGCGTGCGACGGTGCGCGAGACGGACACGGTCGCGCGGCTCGGCGGCGACGAGTTCGTGCTGCTGCTGGCCGGCGGCGAGGACGCCGGCCGCGAGGTCTGCACCCGCATCCTCGAGGCGATGCGCGCGCCGCTCGCGCATCGCGACCAGCTCATCGACATCGGGCTGTCGATCGGCGTGTCCGTGCATCCGCAGCACGGCGACGACGACGTCACCCTGCTGCGCCACGCCGACACCGCGATGTATCGCGCCAAGCGCCGGCGGGCCGGCGTCGAGGTCTTCGACGGCGAGTCCCACGAGGTCCGTCGCAGCTACCTGTCGATGCTCGACGAACTGCGCACCGCGCTGCAGGGCGGACAGCTGGTGCTCGACTATCAGCCGAAGCTCGACCTCACCAGCGGACTGGTGGTCGGCGTCGAAGGGCTGGTGCGCTGGAACCACCCGACCCGCGGGCGCGTGCCGCCGAGCGAGTTCATCCCCTTCGCCGAGCAGACCGGCTTCATGCGGGAGATCACGCCCTGGGTCGTCGCCGAGGGTGTGCGCTTCGCCGCCGAGATCGCCGCGCGCGGGCTGAGCCTGAACGTCGCGATCAACGTGTCGGCGCAGGACATCGAGAATCCGACCTTCTCGAGCCGGGTGGCGGCCATCCTGTCCGAGCGCAGGCTCGATGCGGCGCGGCTGACGCTCGAGATCACCGAGAGCGGCCTGCTGAGCGAGACCGAGAACGCGCTCGGCAACCTTCAGACCATCGCGGCGCTCGGCGTGCGCCTCGCGGTCGACGACTTCGGCACGGGCTACGCGACGCTCAAGCAGCTCCAGAAGCTGCCCGTCCACGAGCTCAAGATCGACCGCTCGTTCGTCAGCGGCATGAATCTGAACCGCGGCAACGAGACCATCGTCCGCTCGACCATCGATCTCGCCAAGCAGCTCGGCCTGAAGACGGTCGCCGAGGGCGTCGAGACGGTCGCCGAGCTGCGCGCGCTCGCCTCGATGGGGTGCGACCAGATCCAGGGCTACTACCTCGCCAAGCCGATGGACGCCGCAGAAGTCATCGCGTGGGTCGAGATGCGTCACGCGCTGTACGCGTCGTCGCGCGAGGCGTACTTCCGAACGCTCGTCGACCGCTGACGCGCTCCCGGTGCCGTGGGCACGGCGATTGCCTCGCCCGATCGCGTCGACCGGGCGGACCGCCCGATCCGCTCGAGCCGGAGACGCCCCATGACCACCCGTTCCCCCGACGCGGCTTCGTCCGCCGGACATGACCCCTTGAGCGAGCCCCGGCTCGAGCAGCAGGTGCTCGATCTGGTGCGCAACTGGATGCGCCGGACGCGCGAGAACGCGGCCGCGCACACCGAGGCGGCGATCGACCGCGGGTCGTTCGAATCGTTCCCCGCCAGCGACCCCGTGGCATCCGCCACCTCGTCGAGCGATCACGCGCCGGCCCTCGGAGAGATCGACTGCACCCTGCGTCGCAACGAGCTCGTCTTCCGGTGCGCGCCGCGCGAACCCGACCCCGAACGCGCGCCGCCCGCGTGGACGATCGAAGGCGACGCCGGCGACGGCAGCCGGCTCAGGATGCGGGTCTGGGTCGAGGACGAGGCCCCCGAGGGACCGGTCCCGTCGACGCTCGACCTCGAGCCGGTGCACGCCAGCATCCGGCCGCGCCAGGTCGAACGCCGCGGCGGTGTCGAGCGACGGGTGAGGGCCCGTGCGATGCCCGGCGGATTCGACCGGCGGCACGCGCAGCGCCGGGCGATCGAGGGTGCGCGGGCCGATTGAGCGCGGGCCGGCGCGCAGCCCGCCGACGCGACGGCTCCGAGCGGCCATGGCGCGCGGCGTACACTGCCCGGGATGACAGCGCCCCCTCCTGCGCCCCGGACCGCCTCCCGTCCGGGACACGACGATCCTCCGGCGCTGCAGGCGGCGCTGCGGGCGCGCGGCATCGCCGGCGACGACGAGGCGATCGGCGACGACGCCCGACGCGACGCATTCGCGGCGTTCCTCTACGGCATGGCCCTCGTCTTCGTCGGCCGCGAGGACACCACGGACGACACGCCGCTGGCCGAGCGCGTCGACCTGCTGGCCACGACCCTCGTGCGCCGCGTGATCGGCCTGGCGTTCCGTGACGCGTGCCGCGCGGTCGAGGCGGTCGCCGACGCCCTCGTCGCCAGCGAACCCGACCCGGCCGTCGTGGGCCTCGTGCACGGCGGCGCCGCGGCCGCCGGAGACTGGATCGACGGCGATGCCGGCGCCTTCGAGTCGCACGTGCTCGAGGCGACGGCGAGCGATGCGTTCGCCTCGGAGCGGGCGCTGCGCGCCCGACGCTGAGCCGTCCCGCCGGCTAGGACCGACGGGGCTCCGTGCCCTGCAGCATCCGCTCCACGTACCGCGCGATCAGGTCGATCTCGAGGTTCACCTTCACGCCGGGCGCCAGGCGCTTGAGCGTGGTGGCCTGGATGGTGTGGGGGATCAGGTTGATGCTGCAGTCGCAGCGTCCGTCGGGCAGGTCGGTCACGCTGTTGACCGTGAGGCTGGTGCCGTCGACGGTCACCGAGCCCTTGTAGGCGAGGTACTTCGCCAGGGCCGCGGGCACGCGCACGTCCAGCCGCCAGGACTCGCCGACCGCCTCGAACACCGCCACCTCGCCGAGGCCGTCGACGTGCCCGCTGACCAGGTGCCCGCCGAGTCGATCGGACAGACGCAGGGCCTTCTCGAGATTGACCTCGCCGGGCGCATCGAGACCGACCGTCTTGGACAGGCTCTCGCGCGAGACCTCGACGACGAAGCGCGTCCCGTCGACGGAAATGGCGGTCATGCAGGCGCCCTGGATCGCGATCGAGTCGCCGACGGCGACGTCGCCGAGCCCGAGGCCCGCGGCCTCGACCGTGAGGCGCACGCCGGCGCCCTCGCCCAGCGGATCGATGCGTTCGATGCGGCCGACGGCCGCGACGATGCCGGTGAACATGGGGAACAGCGCTCCGGTATGGATTCGGGAGAAAGGATCGGAGCGCCGGCTCAGAACCGCGCCATCAGGCGCAGGTCGTCGCCGAGCCGCTCGACGTCGGTGAACCGCAGCTGCCGCCGCCCCTCGAGCTCGGCGGGGGCCTGCAGGGTGAACATCGGCATGCCGCTGCCGAGCAGCGCGGGGGCGACGTAGGCGAGCAGTTCGTCGACGACGCCCGCACGCACGAGCGAGCCGTTGAGCTTGTGCCCGGCCTCGACATGGATCTCGTTGAGTCCGCGCGCGCCCAGCTCGACCATCAGTGCGGCCAGGTCGACCTTGCCGTCCGGCCCCGGCAGGCGCAGGAGCTCGCAGCCGCGATCCCGCAGCTCGCGCTCCTTGTCGTCGTTGTCCACCGCGCACGCGATCCAGGCGGGGGCCCCCTTGAGCACCTTCGCCTCGAGGTCGACCTCGAGCCGGGAGTCGACGATGATCCGGGTCGGCTGACGCGTGGTCTCGACCATCCGCACCGAGAGCTGGGGATCGTCGTCACGGACCGTCCCGATGCCGGTCAGGATGGCGCAGGCCCGGGCCCGCCATGCATGGCCGTCGCGGCGTGCGGGTTCGCCGGTGATCCACTGGCTGGTGCCGTCGGGGAGCGCGGTCAGCCCGTCTAGGGAGGCCGCGACCTTCAGGCGCACCCAGGGCCGGCCGCGCGACATCCGGGCGACGAAGCCGATGTTGAGCTCGGTCGCCTCGTCCTGGAGGAGGCCGCAGCGGACGTCGACGCCGGCCTCCCGCAGCCGCGCGAGGCCCCGGCCGTTGACCGTCGGATTCGGGTCCTCCATGGCGGCGATCACGCGGGCCACGCGCGCCTCGACCAGGGCATCGACGCAGGGCGGGGTGCGCCCGAAGTGGCTGCACGGCTCGAGCGTGACGTAGACGGTGGACCCACGGGCACGGCCGGCGGCCTCGCCGAGAGCGACGATCTCGGCGTGCGGCTCGCCGGCTCGGCGGTGCCAGCCCTCGCCGACGACCTGACCGTCCTTGACGACCACGCAGCCCACCCGCGGATTCGGCGTCGTGGTCGCCAGGCCGAGGCGGGCGAGCTCGAGCGCCCGGCTCATGAATCCGTGGTCGGCGGAGGTGAACATCGGGCGATTCTAGCGTGGAGCCGCGCCGTTCCGGCCCCCCGGCCGGGTCGACCATGCTTGGTCCGGCGCGACAATGCGGCTAGGCTAGTCGGATAACACTCTGAGCGGAGGAGACCCGTGCCCGAATCCAAGTCCATCCTGGAGTACGTCTACGAACACGAAAAGACGCATTCCGAGCGAGTCTTCCTGACGCAGCCCCATGACGGTGGCAAGACCATCGACTACACCTGGGGCGAGGTCGTGGACCAGGCGCGGCGGATGGCCGCCCACCTGCGTTCGCGAGGCGTCGGCGACGGCGCGCACGTCGCGATCCTGTCGAAGAACTGCGCGCACTTCTTCATCGCCGAACTCGCGATCTGGATGGCCGGCGGCACCACGGTCGCCATCTTCCCCACCGAAGGTCCCGACACCATCCGCTACGTGCTCGAGCACAGCGATTCGAAGCTGCTGTTCGTCGGCAAGCTCGATTCGTGGGCCCAGCAGGAATCGGGCGTGCCCGAAGGGATGCCGCGCATCGCGTTTCCGCTCGCGCCGCCGACGCGCCACGAGCAGTGGGACGACATCGTCTCGCGGACCGAACCGCTCGCCGGCCAGCGGACGCGCGGTCCCGACGAGCTCGCGATGATCATCTACACCTCGGGATCGACCGGCACGCCCAAGGGCGTGATGCACAGCTTCGCGCGGGTGTCGGTGTGCGCCGAGCGGATCTGCGCCAGCGAGCGCTACAGCGAGCGCGACCGCCTGATCTCCTATCTGCCGCTCGCCCACGTGTTCGAGCGCTCGTTCGTCGAGGCGGCGTCGTTCGTCGCGTCGCCGCACGTGTACTTCAGCGAGTCCCTCGAGACCTTCGTCACCGACGTGCGCCGGGCGCGCCCGACGCTGTTCATCTCGGTGCCCCGCCTGTGGGTGAAGTTCCAGCAGGGCGTGCTGCACAAGATGCCGCCCAAGAAGCTCGACCTCTTCCTGAAGATCCCGGTCCTCGGCGGCATCGTCCGCAAGAAGATCCTCGACGGCCTGGGGCTCGACCAGGTGCGCCTCGCCGGCAGCGGCTCCGCGCCGATCCCGCCCGAGGTCATCTCCTGGTACCGGCGCCTCGGCCTGAACCTGATGGAGGGCTACGCGATGACCGAGGACTTCGCGTACTCGCACAGCTCCAAGGCCGACGCGAGCGCGCCCGGCTGGGTGGGCGTGCCCTATCCGGGCGTCGAGGTGAAGATCAGCGAGGACGGCGAGGTGCTGATCAAGTCGCCCGGCCAGATGGTCGGCTACTACAAGCAGCCCGAGCTGACCGCCGAGTCGCTGACCCCCGACGGCTTCTTCCGCACCGGCGACCTGGGCGAGCGCAACCAGAAGGGCATGCTCAAGCTGACCGGCCGCGCCAAGGAGCTGTTCAAGACTGCCAAGGGCAAGTACGTCGCTCCGGCGCCGATCGAGAACCTGCTCGGCGAGAGCCCGATGATCGAGACCGTCATGGTGTCGGGCGTGGGGCAGCAGGCCGCCTACGGGCTGGTCGTGCTGGCGGAGGACCTGCGCCCGAAGACGGGCGACCCGGCGGTCCGTGCCGAGGTCGAGCGCGAGCTCGGCGAGCGGCTCAAGCAGGTCAATGCCCGCGTCGCCGACTACGAGCAGCTGAAGATGCTGGTGATCGCGAAGGAGCCGTTCTCGATCGAGAACGGCCTGCTGACGCCGACCATGAAGATCCGGCGGGCGCGGATCGAGAACGCGGTGGCGCCCAAGCTCGACGCCTGGTACGCCCAAAAAGGCCCGGTGATCTGGGCCTGAGCCGGGGTTTCAGCGGCCACCGGCCGCTGCCGGCTCAGGGGGTTCCGGCATGCTTGCCGGAACCCGGGTGCGAATGGCTCGACGCCGGCCCTGGCCGCTGCCTACCGCTTCTTCACCTTGACCGCCTTCGGCTGCACTTCCTCGATCGCCGACGCGAACTCGTCGACATCGCCGAACTCCCGATAGACCGACGCGAACCGCACGTACGCGATCTTGTCGATCTTCTTGAGCTCCCGCATCACCAGTTCGCCGATCCGCTCGCTCGGCACCTCGCGGGCCCCCAGCGCCAGCAGCTTTTCCTCGATGCGGCCGATCGTCGCATCGACCGCCTCCGAGGTCACCGGCCGCTTGCGCAGCGCCAGCGCCAGCGAGGCGCGCAGCTTGCGGCGGTCGTAGTCCGCCCGCATGCCGTTCTTCTTGACCACCGAGGGCAGCGACAGTTCGACGCGCTCGTAGGTGGTGAACCGCTTGTCGCAGTGCGCGCACCGGCGTCGCCGCCGCATCGCGTCGCCGTCGTCGGCTTCGCGGGTCTCGATGACCTGGGTGTCGGGGTGATCGCAGAAGGGGCAGCGCATCGCGCGGATTGTGCCACGCGCGCGCCGCCCCTCTGGGCCCCTATCTGTAGACCGGGAAGCGTGCGGTCAGCGCGCCGACCTTGGCGCGGACGCGTTCGAGGTTCGCGGCGTCGCGCGGCGCGTC
>Ga0105105_10000286_pt1 | contig 23450 bp, 18 predicted proteins | sample PPLLaktember2015_4_FD_79108 | JGI IMG/M metagenome (GOLD analysis project Ga0105105, IMG submission 79108) | Freshwater sediment microbial communities from Prairie Pothole Lake near Jamestown, North Dakota, USA - PPLs Lake P8 Core (1) Depth... | ecosystem: Environmental > Aquatic > Freshwater >...
CAGGAGATTTGCAGATATAATAAATAATATTTCTATTGGCGATTATTTTGATTTAGGATTATCATTTATATATTCATTCCAACCAAATCTTGATTTAACTTTGGATATAAATAATATACTTAATCAGAAAAATTATTTATGGAATGGATACAGAGAAGTTCCATTAAATGTTATTGTTGGTGTTAATTATCGTTTATAAAATCTAAACTAATAAATGTAAATGACTAAAGCAGAATTAATAAGAAAAGTTGCAAAAAATGTTGGCGTTCCGGATACGGATGCCAAAATATTTTTTGAATTATTTTTAAAGAGAATTTCTGCAGTAGTAGCGATTGGTCAGTCAATTCTTGTTAAAGATTTTGGTTACTTCCACCTTATTAAAGGCAGTATTAAAAAACCGGTTTTTAGTTTTAAGGATAATGAAGTTTCCGAGGAAGCAGTTGAACTTGTTCTTTTTTCTGAAGATAAAGATTTGCGGAAATCTGATACTAAAGGATTAGTGTTTAATATCCCTTTTTTTGATGAAGACGATTATCATCCTATCGATTCTACTTTTAGTTTAAGTATTGGTAAACCTCTAATTCCTTTACGTGGAGTTCCTTTTGATAATATCTACATGCCAGCTTCCGGCTATGAATACAGAAGATTAATTGAATCCAAAGTAGAGAAAATCATCGCAGCATCAGAGATCACAGAATCCGAAGAAAATTTTCCAACTCTTGTTATTGATGCCCGTGCTTACAATTCAAACCTTGTTCAATTGCAGTGGGATGATAAATCAGGAATCGATACCGCAGAAAAAGATTCAATCATTAATGAATATGCATCTGAAGAAAATCCTGAATTGAGTGAGTACGAAAAACAAACTAAAGAATTAAAAAATATTGCATGGGATTTTGGTGAAGATCTTTCTCAGCAAATTGAAGCCGAATCAATAATTGATATTGCTGATGAGAGAATTAAGATGGATACTTCACCAAAACAGAGGTCAAAAAACCAAGATGAAACTATAAATGTTAAAAATAAACCTGAAGAAGTTAATTTTGCTAAGAGTGATTCGATACCTGTAAAGAACATAGCAGAAGAGCCAGAATTTTTTGAGGAAATTATACCTGACCGATCATCGGAAAAACTTGACGAATTATTGGACAGCGAAAATGAATTAACTGAAGTTTTTGAAGAGGAAATTTTTGGACAGCAGATTGATGAAAATTATGGAAATAACATTTTTGAGACTGAGAACGAAAACAAGGATGAATTAAGCAACGAGATAATTATTGAAAATACTGTTGAAGAAACTGATTCAGCTATTGACGAAAATATTCCAATTGAAACTGAATTGTCTGATAAAGAATTTTGGAAAAGTACCTCTAAATATTTTGAACCATACAAACCGGATGCAGATAAAAATAGCGAAAATAATTTTGCAGAAGCAAACCATCTGATTGATAGTCCTGCCTTAATAGATTCAAAAGAATCTGATGAAAAAATGGATGATGATATTAGGGACGTAATTATAAATGATATATTGATAGATACTGATACAGCATCAGAAGAAAATAGTTCAGAAATAAAAAATGAAATTCAAAAAAACTATATGAATGAAAGCAGCGAAAAAGATAAAAATGATTTAGAAGATTCGGCAGAGCAAAACGCTGAATATTTTGAACCGGTTAAGAAGAAAAACCTAATCCCATTTATTGTCTTTCCACTTATTGTAATTGTTTTGTCTGTAGCTCTTTATTGGTATTTAGAGTTTTATAAAAAAAATGAGATTAAACCAGAACCTGTGCAAATAGTATTAAAATCCGGCGATGCCAAAATTGTTCAGAGAAATTTTGATATTCCAGTAACATATCCTTATCTGCCCAAAATTATTGAGACTACTATATCCGAAACGATTATTCCAAAAACTGAAGAACAGAATACCACATTAGAAAAGAACGAAGTTATAAAAAATGAACCAATAAAAGTTGAAGAGAAGAAAGCAGAAAAGGACGTTCCAAAACAAAAGGTATCTGAAATTAAGGATCCTGTTAAACAGATAATCCCAACTGGTACTTCGTTAAATGTTGGTGACAATATTTATAAATACGGAAACTACTTTGTCGTTCAGGTAGCTGCATTCAGGTCAAGTTCAATATCTGAAAATGAAGCTGGAAAATACAGGAACAAAGGTTTCAACGCCTTTGTAGAAACTGCGGAAATTCCTGAGCGTGGTACCTGGTATAGAGTAAGAGTTGGAAATTTTTCTACAAAGGAAGAAGCCCAAATATTTGCAAATAAAAATGTTAGATAATTTAATTATTAAAGGATAGATATGAACTTATTAGATATTTTCTTAAAAGGTGGATTTATTATGTGGCCGATACTTCTTAGCTCAATTATAGGACTTGCGGTATCGATCGATCGTTTTATAATGTTAAGGAAAGCAAAAATAAATGTTCCTGCTTTTATGGTAAGAATAAGAGGATTTATAAAAAAGAAAGATATTTCAGGGGCAATAAGTTATTGCATGCAAGAAAAATCACCTGTAGCAAACATTGTTCGCAAGGGATTAAAGAAATACAAATACGGACACGATAGAGTTAAAGATGCAATTGAAAATGCAGGCAGCCAGGAAATCAGCAAATTAGAAAAAGGATTATCGGTTCTTGCTTCCGTAGCAGGTATTGCTCCTTTGTTAGGATTTCTTGGAACAGTTACTGGTATGATTCAGGCTTTTATGACGATTCAAGATTTAGCTGGTGCGGCTAATCCAAGTGATCTTGCTGGAGGAATTTGGGAAGCATTGATTACAACTGCATTTGGATTGATAATCGGTATTCCGGCATTTGCTCTATATAATTATTTCTTAAGCGCTGTTAAGAAATTGGTTGGAGAGATGGAAACTGTTGCAAATGATGTAATCGATGTAATTCAGGATGGCGGAAAAGATGAGGCTGAAATTGATGACGAACTAGAAATGGAGTTATAGGTAACAAGATGAAATTTAAATTATCTAAAGAACCATTAAGCATTTTTGCTTATTCGTCTTTAACAGATATTGTAATGCTTTTGTTGATATTCTTTTTACTTACCTCGCAATTTGTTATTCAAACAGGAGTTAAGGTAAAATTGCCTGGCTCTAAAATGAATGAAAAATCTGAACCATCGAGAATGGTAGTTACATTAACTACTACTGGAGGAGTTTTTGCAGGTGAAGAAGAAATAAGTATTGATCAACTTCCGGGTAAGCTTGGTGAGATGAAGGCACAAACAAGTGAGGACAATCTTGTAATTCGTGCCGATAAAACTGTTGCAATTGATCTGGTAATCAAAGTTATAGATGCAGCCAAGATTTCAAAAATAGAAAAATTTACAATAGAAACTGAAAAAGAGAAACTTTAACATGTACTTATCAAATCAAAATGTTAGTCGTGTTTCATACTCAGCTTCATTAATATTTCATCTGATTTTACTTTTGCTGTTCCTTATAATCAATCTCTCTTTCAATTATCCATCTAAAGAATATGTTGAATTGTCATTTGGAGTTTTAGGTGGCCCAGGTTCATCCGGTACTCAAGGAACAGCTTTTGATGAAGTGTTAGAAAATGCAGAGTTGCAGAAAAAAGATGTAACTAAAGATAAAAATCTTGAAGTAAAAGAGGTTGAATTACCAAAAGCTAAAAACACAGATGTAAGCGATATTAATCCTGCACAAAAAGATAAAGAGGTCAAAAAAGAAACAATAAAACAAACTGAGCAACGAGAGAGTGAAAAATCAAATGGTGATAAAAAGGGAAATCTAAACCAAGGTACAGGAGATTTTGGTTTTCATTTTGAAGGCGGGGGATTGGGTACGAGGAAAATTTACAGTTATGTAATTCCTGCATATCCCGAAGGTGTGAATAAAGAAATTGATATAAGACTAAAGTTTACAATTAAACCTGATGGAACTGTTGGATCTATATTTTTACTTTCTAAAGCTGATACAAAATTAGAAAATGCGGCCATAAATTCTTTGTGGCAATGGAGATTTGAACCATTAAATTCAAACCAGGTTCAGGGTGATCAATCAGCAGTTATTGTTTTTCCGTATCGGTTACAATAGAGTCTTCTTTGTAATAGAATCTATAAAAGAAAAATTCTATTATTGTTAGCAATGTTAATGAAAATGTATCCTGAGTAAACTGCATTCCTAAACCTTTTGGTTCCATTACAAGTTTTGCTATTATTCCTGTAATAGTCCAACCTACTGCAAATAAAATTGCGATAAGGGCAATGTTTAAAAAGCCGGAGGATAAATTTTCATCCTGCCATTTTTTTGTGAAGATGACTAATCCAAAAATAAGGTGTATGAAAAAGATAAACGCTGTAATCATAATTCTTTTTTATCCTCACGATACTTACGGTTTGCTAAACTCATTCCAAGTGCACCGCCAAGCATACCGAATATCGAATTAACAATAAAGTTACTTGATAGAATCATCAATAGATAAATGAATGAGAACCCATTCTTCTGAATATCTTTGGATACACTTTTGATAAGCTTTAATGATTCATCAACCATAGGACCTAAATCCCACTGACGCATTATTAATTCTGTTTGCGGAAGTGATTGAATAAAATCATTTGATCGAGTGAAAAAAGTCAAAAGCATTTCGAAAGTTGTTATAAATAAAGTTGCAAATAGCCCTGTTAAAAAACCAAATCCAATAGATTTTCCTAAAAGTACTTTTTCATTTGAATTGGTGATTTTTTTATCGAGTAGAATTGAAATAACAGCGGCAGCAGGTACCAGAAGACAACAGCTAAAGTTTTTTATTCCTGGCACAGTTGAAAGTACTGCAGCTCCAAATCCACAGACCAGGGTTGGAAGATATTTTTTAATGTTCATTTTGATTTATCTGATTGCTAAAAAGTAAATTTTCAATTGCACTTAAAATATATAGAAATACTGATGAACCGAAAAGCAGACCTGTAAAGGCAGATAAAAGATGGATGTAAGCGTAAATGCCAAAGTTTAACAAAATTACATCTATTAGCATTGGAAGTGAAAATAGCATTAAATATTTTAATGTAAAAATAAATTGCTTGGAAATGATTAGTAATACTAATCCAGAAATTAAAGCACCAACATAAATTCCCGTGCATCTCGCACAGACAAAAAAAGGAATGTCATTACAGACGAATGTTTTAATAGTGTTTTGATGACAAACAGTTGAGTACAATTGTTTTTGAAAAGGATAAAGAAAACCAGTAAAATTAAAATTGAAGCAAGGACTAAAAATACCTATGACCCAAATCGCAGCAAAAAAGAATAGTACAAAACTCAGTAACTTTTTTCTGATACCTTGATCTTTCAACTAGTGGATCTCAATTATTTTTGTTAAATATTAACAACTCATGTTCTGTGAGGACATATAATTTACTATTAAATAGAATTGCAGAAATAATTTGAGTTTCAATTTGAAAATCAGCTAAATCGAGTCTTGTAAATTTTGAATCGGTTGATTTCAAATTAGAATAATAAATTTCTGATCCATTGCAAATAGTTAACTGATCAAATAAGATACGAATACTTGACAACGATGAGTCAATGCTAATTCTATTCGTGCCGTTCCCAAAACTGTCGAAGATAATAATATCTGCACCATCAATAATAAAAATTTCGTTTGCTGATGATATTGCAAGTTGTTTTGGATTTAATAGTTGATATTTACCTGCATCAAATCCTCCAAAATTCATTTTAAAATTTCCAAAAATATCAAATTTCATTACTCTTCTATTTTCAGAATCAATAAAATATAAGTCCCCTTGATTTGAAGTTGCACAACTAATTGGATAACCGAATTGCTCTTCCTGGGCATCGCTTTCTCGTCTAAATAATGAAGAAATAAAATTAAGATTTTTATCAAATCTTTTTATTTTATGATTATTCTTGTCCGCAGTATAAATTGTTAGTGGATCAGCAAATACATCTGCTGGGTCATCAAAAGAATTTTCACTCCAACCATACCCCCCAAATGTTTTTAATTGGTTTCCAAGTGTATCCAGTAATATAATTTCATCACTCCCTGAATCTGAAACATAAATCAATCCATTTGCAGTAATATAAAAGGATGACGCTTTATTAAAATTTCCAATTGACTCTGAAAACTCAAAGCTCTGCGCGAACACATTTGATGAGACGACCACGAAAAGTAAAAATATTTTTTTCATTCTTAATAAGTCTTAATTGTTACTCTAATTTACGTTAAGATATCTGCCAATCTCAAGTAACTTCGGCGTCTCAAATCTGATTGCATTTAGAAATGAATTCAGATATATTTGACATCAAAATTACATGATATATTGTCCTATGGTGTAATTGGCAACACACAACACTCTGGATGTTGGGTTTAAGGTTCGAGTCCTTATAGGACAACAGGTTAATTTACAATGATCAATTCAGAATGTACAATTAAAACATTTATAATTGATCATTTTATGTTTCTAAATAAAAAATTTTACATTGGCGCGTTCGTCTAGTGGCTTAGGACACCGCTCCCGATCAATCGGGACGGGGATCCCTGGCTCTTCCGAAGGGATTCCTACTGAAGAATCCCGTACGCAATAATTTAAGAATATAAATAATGTTTTTTGTTTACATATTGAAAAGCGAAATGGATAAAACATATTTATTGCGGGTCGACTGAGGATATTCCCAAAAGAGTAAAGTATTATAATTCGGGTAAAGTAAGATACACTAAAGGTCACATACCTTTTAAGCTTCACTATTCTGAAACTTTTGCAACTAGAAGTGGGGCGATGAAGAGAGAAAAGTTCTTTAAACCAATTGATGGATATGATTGGTTAAAGACAATAGGATTTATTTAGTCATCCTTCAACGTCATACTAAATTTTACATTGGCGCGTTCGTCTAGTGGCTTAGGACACCGCCCTCTCAAGGCGGGGATCACGGGTTCGAATCCCGTACGCGCTACAAATTTGATGAGAAGTATAGAGTCTCTAACGGTTCTTCCGACAGGATTCTTATAGAAGAATCCCGTACTCGATACAAATATCTAGCGGACATTAAGTCCGCTTTCTTTATTTTATACCTTATGAAAAGATATAATAAACACATTTTTATTTGTGAGAATAAAAGAGAAGAAGAACATCTTCGTGGATGTTGTGCACTGAAAGGAAGCACAGAAATTCGTGCGCAGTTTAAAGCCCGTTTAAAGGAGTTAGGTCTAAATATGGATGTAAGAGCAAATGGTGCCGGATGTTTGGATGCTTGCGAATTTGGTGTTTCTATAGTTATTTATCCTGAACAGATTTGGTATGGGGGTGTTACAAATAATGATGTTGAAGAAATTATTCAATCGCATATTATTAATGATAAACCTGTTGAACGATTAAAAATTACTCATCCAAGATATAATAAAGATGCAAGCAAAGATTAGTAAGGATTTCGCAAAACAAATTTTTGATATTCTTAAAAAGGAATATCCTAAAGTTAAACCGGCACTTGTTTATTCAAATCCTTTTGAACTTCTTATTGCTACAATTCTCTCCGCACAATGCACTGATGAAAGAGTGAACATAGTTACAAAAAAACTTTTTAAGAATTACAATAAGCCGCAGGATTTTTTAAATATTACACAAGTGGAATTAGAAAAAGAAATATTTTCAACCGGGTTTTATAAACAAAAAGCAAGAAGTATTAAATCTTGCTGTGAAGAACTGATTAAAAATCATAAAGGTAAAGTTCCTGTAGATTTTGATGAGCTTGTTAAACTTCCTGGTGTTGGAAGAAAAACCGCTTCTGTGATAGCAGGTAATGCATTTGGAATTCCTGCTATTGCTGTTGATACTCATGTTAAACGATTATCTAACTTATTAGGTTTTATTGATTCACAGAACCCTGATAAAATAGAATTAAGATTGAAAGAGTTATTGCCTGAGTCTTATTGGATAAATTCATCTCATTGGCTAGCAACACATGGAAGAAAAATCTGTATTGCAAACAGACCTAAGTGTTCAGATTGTGTAATTTCGGATTTATGCTCAAATTTTATTTCATCATCTAACAAAAAGAAAAAGTAGTGGATACAGATAAAAATAGAGAATATTGTTTAACACTTTTACAGCAATACACTAAAAGCGATAGCTTACTTAAACACGCTTATGCTGTTGAAACATGTGTAAGAGCTTATGCTGAAAAATTAAATGAAGATGTTGAGTACTGGGGTAATGTTGCCTTGCTTCATGATTTTGATTACGAAAAATATCCGACAGCTGAAGATCATCCATTTAAAGGTGCCGAGATTTTACGAGCACAAGGTTTTAATGAAGAATTTATAAGCTCAATTCTTTCACACGCAGATTACAGCGGAGTTCCAAGAGACACAATTCTTAAAAAAGTTTTATTTGCCTGTGATGAATTAGCCGGGTTTATTACCGCTGTAACATATGTCCGTCCTTCAAAATCAATTGATGAAGTTGAAGTGAACTCTGTTAAAAAGAAAATGAAAGATAAAGCATTTGCTCGTGCAGTTAATCGTGATGACATCCTAAATGGTGCAGAGGGCATTAATATTCCATTGGACGAACATATTAGTTTTTGTATTAATGCAATGAGAAAGAGCAAAGAACTGATAGGATTATGAAAATAGGTATGGCAGTAGAAAATTTTCAATTGAAAGATCAATTCAATAATAAATTTGATCTTTATGAAAATTTGGATCAGGATGTACTGTTGGTTTTCTATCCAAAAGACAATACTCCCGTTTGTACTAAGCAATTGATCGATTATTCATTGAATCAGGCAGAGCTTAAAAATTTTGGAATAAAGGTAGTTGGAATTAATATTGACCCTGTAGACTCACACAAATCGTTTTGTGCAAATAATAAAATTGATTTTCTGGTTTTAAGCGATCTTGAAAAAAAAGTTAGTAAATATTATGATGCATTGAATTTACTTAAACAGAATAAAAGAAAGCTCGTTTTAGTTGGAAAAGATAAACAAGTAAAATATGAGAGGTCCTCATTGCCAATGTTTTTTGTTGATACTAGGCAACTATTAGATGACCTAAAAAAACGCAACTGATATAAAGACTTGACTATTTGATAAATAGTAGCCATTTTTACTTCAAAATTAGGAGAAACTTTTAGAGATCCTTGCTACATAAGAAAACCAGAATTAAATACAATATCAATTAACTATTAGTTTGATTGAAATGAAAAGCAAGATCTTTATTATACTGTTTCTCAGTACTACATATATTCTGCACTCCCAAAGTGATTTTAATATAATCTCATCGGATTTTAATTCTATTACAGTTGAGTATTTACCAATCTATTCTGATACTTCCTTAATAAGGATTGAAAACACCGAATTTAGAAATGCAGATTTGTTGTTTGGTGTAGTTGGCAATTCTGATGATTCGGGTTCACCAATTAAGCCAGAAAGAAGATTCAGTATTGGTGTTCCTTCTGAATTTGGTAATACAATAGAAGTTCTTTCCACTATGTTTAACGAAATCTCAGGCCAGCTGATTCCAGTACCTTTTCCAATTGAAGACACTCTCTCTATAGCATTCGAGTACAAAAAAAATAATGAATATTCATTATACAAAGCAGAAGATGATTTGGTAACTTTTGGTGAATTTGGTTTTATTAGAGATGTCCCTTCACAATTAATTAAAATTTCACCGGTTAAATTCGATGCAGGGCTAAATAAAATAAAACTTTATTCAAGTATTGTTTTTAGAATAAATTTTAGTCCTTCAGGTACATTATCCGCAAACCCCGCTGATGATTTATTAGATGGTGTTTTAATTAATTATAATGTAGCAAAATTTTGGAACGATCAAAATCCTAAAAAAGGTTTGAATAAACTTGAAATTGTAAATAGTGTTCTTGCCAATGGTAAATGGGTAAGATTTGAAGCACCTGAGGAAGGTATTTATAAAATTACTAAAGCAAATTTATCCTTATATGGCATAGATGCTAACCTTGTTGATCCGCGAACAATAAAGATATACAACAACGGTGGTAAAGAATTACCCGAAAATATTAATATTGTGCGTCCTGTAGATCTTGTTGAAAATGCTATCCTGGTGGTCGGACAGGAAGATGGAAAATTTGATGACGCTGATTACATTTTGTTCTATGGTAGGGGTAGTAGCTTTTGGGATTATAATTCTGATGGTTTTACAATTAAACGGTTTAATCATAATTACTCAGTCAAAAACTTTTTCTGGATTACTTCTGGGGGTACAAATGGAAAAAGAATGATTGAGAAACCAGCATCGACTTCTACTACAGCATTAATCCAGACCTCAACTAATGCATATGCAGATTGGGAAGTTGATAAAATCAATTTAGGAAAAACAGGGCGTCAGTTTTTTGGTGATGATTTTAATTCCTCTGTTAAATCACGAACTTATACTAATACTTTAGAGGGTAGAATAAGCTCTGCACCTATTAACTATTTGTTTAATTTTATTGTTGGTTCTTCAAGCGGAGTAACTTTAAGTATATTTGAAAACGGCATTGAAAAATTTCAACAGAATTTAGCTGGTTATGGAACAAGCCCTTACACAGTTGGAAATCGTCATCCGGGATCATTTACACTTACCGGGGAATTGCCACAAAACAGAAGTGTTTTAAATTTCAGTGTTATACCTTTAGCCAGCACTTCTGCAGGGTATCTTGATTACTTTACAATTTCTTATGAAAAAGAATTGAAAGCTTTTAATGATAACCTTAGGTTTTTCTCAAGTCCTTTAAACCAGGCTATCAATTATTCACTTAACGGATTTTCTAACTCTAATATTAAAGTCTTTGATATTTCCAATTCCACGAATGTATTGCAAATTGCGCTTGATAGCATTAGCGGTAGTCAATGCTGGTTTCAAATTGATGAGAGCGCAACACAAAGATCAAAGTATTATGCCGTTGGTAATGACGTTTTTAAGTCACCAGTAAATCCAACTGAAGTCCAAAACTCAAATCTTAGAGGAGAAATACAAGGTGCAAAGTTTATTATTGTTACTCATAAACAGTTTAAAGAAGCTGCAAACAATTTAAAAACATATAAAGAAACACAAGCGCCGGTTACAATCTCAACCTATGTTGCTGATATTGAAAACATCTATAATGAATTTTCTGGTGGATTAACAGATCCAACCGCACTTAGAGATTATTTGAAATATACATTTGACAATTGGCAGATTAAACCTCAGTACGTTTTGTTTTTGGGAAAAGGAACTTATGATTACAAGAATATTGAAGGTTACGGTGATAATTTTGTTCCAACCTGGCAGTCCAATGAGTCTTTAGCACTTATTAATTCTTATACAACCGATGATTTTTTTGCAAGAATTTCCGGTCCCGGCAATGATCTTGATTTAGCTGTTGGTCGAATCACCTGTTCAAATTCTGATGAGGCGAATAACATTGTGAACAAAATTAAAGATTATGAATTAAACAGTGAAAAAGGCAGTTGGAGAAATTTAGTAACATTAATTTCCGATGATGGATATACCTCTACCAGATATGAAGGTTCTGAACATACAGCACCATCGGAAACATTGAGCACTTCACATTTCCCTAAATCTTTCGATATCAAGAAAATATATAGCGCAGCATATCCAGATGTTCTAACAAGCCAGGGAAGAAGGAAACCGGAAGTTAATCAGGCAATTATAGATGCCATGAATCAGGGTACATTGTTTGTTAATTATATAGGCCACGGCAGTCCTGAGTTATGGGCACACGAAGTAATATTTGAAAAAAGTGTTTCGCTTCCACAATTGAAGAATAGCAAATATTTTTTCCTCTGTGCAGCTACTTGTGATTTTGGTTATTTCGATATTCCAAATTATCAAAGCGCAACCGAAGAAATTATGTTTTTACCAAATTCAGGTGCAATTGCAGGATTCTCGGCATCCAGATTAGTTTATTCCGGATATAATCATCAGCTCAATTATAGATTTGTTTCGGCATTATTTAATAGTACCAGAGATACTTTAAATCTTGGAATCCCAATTGGCAAAGCGGCGTTAATCTCAAAGACTACAGAGGTTAACGACCAAAAGTATCAACTTTTTGGCGATCCTACATTAAGGCTTAAAGTTCCACAATATTCCGCTGTAATTGATTCAATTAATAATCAGAATTTATCAGTGGATATCCAGATAAAAGCATTGAGCAATAATAAAATTGATGGGACTATTCTTAAACCGGAAAATATACCATGGACTGATTTTAATGGTGAAGGAGTGCTTACAATTTTTGATTCTGAAAGGCGAGTACTTTTAGCCTCTATTGGTAACTATCCTGTAAACATTCCTGGAGGTGTTATATTTAACGGTAGAGTATCAATTAACAATGGCAAATTTTCAGAAAGTTTTGTTGTCCCAAAAGATATATCTTATGAAAACAGAAACGGTAAAATGATTTTCTATTTCTTAAACAGTTTAGTTGATGGACTTGGTTATACCAATAAAATCATTGTTGGCGGTACGGATAGTTTAATATCGAATGATGGTAAAGGTCCCGGAATAGAAATATTTTTTGATGATGTTGCATACAACAATGGGTATCTTGTTAATCAGAATCCAAACTTAATTGTTAAGCTATCTGATGAAACAGGCTTAAATACTACTGGTACTGGTGTTGGGCATAAGCTGGAAGGTATATTAAATCAGAAACTAACTGATCCTATAGATTTTACAAATTATTTTACAGGTGATTTGGATGCCGGCGGTAAATCAGGTACAATAAATTACAAGTTTTCATCTATAGAGAATGGTGATTACGAATTACTTGTAAAAGCATGGGATGTGTTTAATAATTTTTCAGAGCAAAATACTTTCTTTACTGTAGTAAATGGAGATGACCTTGTTATAAGAGATGTTTATAATTATCCAAATCCATTCAGTGATAAAACTCAATTTACATTTCAGCAGAATCTATCAAAACCGATTGATGTAAAGATCAAGATTTATACAATTGCGGGCAGATTGATTAAAGAGATAGAGCAAATTAATGTTAATGAACGGTTTGTTATTGTAGATTGGGATGGCAGAGATGCTGATGGAGATCAATTAGCAAATGGTACTTATCTTTATAAAGTTGTTTTAAAATCAGTTGATGGCGAGTTTAATAAAAGTGTGCTTGGTAAACTTTCAGTGATTAAATAATCCGCCCAAAAAAAATGTGTTTTATATATGTGTTATTAGTTATATTTAATGTTCAAACTTGATTATAATTCTTAAAAATCTTATTTATCTCGGAGGATAAAAAATGAAAATAGTTCTTAGGCTTATGATGGTCGGCATGTTGTTTGTGGTTTTTCCTAGAGTATCGTATGCACAGGGTGAAGCTGCTGTTCCATTCTTATTACTTGCACCGGATTCTCGAGCAGGTGGTATTGGTGAATCGGGTACAGGTTTAGCCGATAATTCTTCAGCAATTTTCTGGAATCCTGCAGGTATTGCATTTCTTTCTGGAACTGAATTTAGCATTACACACAGTAATTGGCTGCCTCAGTTTAACCTTGATTTGTTCTACGATTATCTTACATACAGACAATATTTTGAAGAACTTGGTGGAAGTGTTACTGGTAGCATTACCTATATGAACTTTGGTGAGTTTGTTAGAACCTCAGCGGATAGTCCGGATCCCATAGGAACCTTTAGATCTTTTGATGCGGCACTCACATTAGGATATGCAACAAAACTTTCTAATGATTGGGGCTTAGGCTTTAACTTCAGATTAATACATAGTCGTTTGTCTGATAAGCCAACTGAAAATGAACAGGGCAGTGGTGTTGCCACTTCAATAAGTTTTGATATTGCAGCAATGTGGCGACCTGAAACTTTTGTTATTCCACTTCTGGATGAGGACATTGGCGGTAGTTTTAGTTTAGGAATTAATTTAAGTAATCTGGGACCAAAGATTTACTATATTGACAAAGCACAAGCTGATCCTATCCCCACAAATTTTAGATTTGGATTGGCAGCAAAACTGCTTGATGATGAATTTAACAGTTTAATATTTACGCTAGATTTTAGTAAACTATTGGTTAATAAAGCGACCACAATTCAAGCGAATGGCGATACTGTCGATAATTCAGACGAATGGTACGAGGCAATATTTACTGCGTGGGGTAATAGAACTTTTAGTGAAGAACTAAGAGATATTGTTACTTCTACGGGACTTGAATATTGGTATGGAACACCAGGAGACTTTTTATTTGCACTGCGTACAGGATTTTTCTACGAGGATCCCAATTATGGTAACAGAAAATTTGTAACATTTGGTGCAGGTATCAGATACGATATCTATGGTTTCGATTTTAGTTACATTACAACGTCTGTATTTAAAGGTGGTGAGAATCACCCGCTTTCTGATACTTTAAGATTTACAGTGCTTATTGGTTGGGGTGCCGTTCCTGAATCAACTAGAGGATTACCAAGGGGAATCTAAATTTTTATGCTTACAAATGTTCTAACTCTCGCAATTAGTATAATTACATTGGGCAGTTTATCTGCCCAAAGTTTTATCGGAAAACTAAATCCAAGTCCGAAACATAGTGCCTCAATTCTTGCTGAGGATACTGTTAAAATATTAGCAGTAATGGTCAGCTTTCAAGAAGATCGTGATGGTGCAACCTTTGGGAACGGAAAATTTGGTTCCATATATTCTCAGAATTATGGTAATGATATATTAGATCCATTGCCTCATGATAGGGATTATTTTGAATCTCATCTTACTTTTGTAAAAAATTATTTCCAAAAAGTTTCTAATGGAAAAACGATTGTAGAGTTTACGATTCTTCCTGATACATTCTCAGTTTCAAAAACAATGAGAAACTATTCGCCAGCACCAGGTTCAGACAGGCTTGATTCACTTGGTTCATTCTGTAGAGAGGTTTGGACAATAGCAGATCAGTTGTATCAGGGACTATCATTTTCAGAATATAATCTTTTTGTGATTTTTCATGCTGGTGTTGGAAGAGACATTTCTTTACCCGGAAGTATTGGTAACGAACGTGACCTACCCTCAGTTTATCTTGGTGAAAACTCACTCAAAAATATTTTCGGTTCTTCTTTTGAAGGATTTCCTGTTTCAAACGGTGCTTTCAAAATTAAAAACAGTATGATAATTCCTGAAACGGAAAGTAGAGAGTTAGAAACCATAACTGGAAAGTTTTTATTTGAAATTACAATTAACGGATTAATTGTTGCAAGTGTTGCCAGCCATTTAGGTTTGCCTGATTTATTCGATACCGAAACAGGATTAAGTGCTATAGGTAGATTTGGATTAATGGATGGACAATCAATCTTTGCATATAATGGATGTTTTCCACCTGAGCCATCTGCCTGGGAAAAAATTTATTTAGGATGGGCTGAACCTGTAGAAATATCACCAGGAAATTTTAATGTTAATCTTACAGCAAATTTGTCTGCTACATTGGCTGATACTGTTATCTTAAAAGTTTCTTTAAATTCTTCAGAATACTATTTGATAGAAAACAGGCAGAGAGATGTTTCTAAAGATGGAGCTAAACTAACTTATAAATCCAGTGGAAGTATTGTAGAGAGAACATTTTTAAAAGATACTACAGGTTTTTACAGTTATGACACTGACTCACTTTCAGGAGTTGTAACAAATGTTGATGAATTTGATTGGGCTTTGCCGGGTAATGGAATTGTCATCTGGCATATTGATGAAAATGTAATAAATGATAAATTAGCTGAGAATAAAATCAATACTGATAAAACTAGACGCGGTGTTGATGTAGAAGAAGCTGATGGTGTGCAGGATATTGGTGAAAAGTTTATAACCATTTTTGGCGATGAAGTTATTGGTGAAGGTATAGATCAGGATTTTTGGTATGCAGGTAACGAGTCTGAATTGTTTAAAAATATTTTCTCTAAAGATACGCGCCCTGACACTAAAACAAATTCTGGTGCAAATAGTTTAATTACGATTAAAGATTTTTCTTCGATTGCCAATAAAATGTCTTTTAATATCGAATATGGTGATTCGGTGATAAAGCCACTTTTTGTTTCAAATGTAAATGTATCTTCTGAAGGACTAAGTATTACTTACCTAGAAAGTGATAAAAATCTTTTTGCAATAAATTCTGATTCAATGTTAATTATCTCCAATGGTGATTCAGTTATTCAGTCGATTGACAACTTTTCAGACTTTAAACCTGCATCTGTAAAATATGGTAATACTGCTTATTTAATTGGTGCAACAATTAATAACCCTGCCCAGCAATTCCCGTCAAACATTAATTTCTGGTCTTCAGATGGAATTTCTATTACTAATGGAAGTTTTGTTGTTTTTGATAAAGTAATAACTTCGGCACCGGCTATACGTAAAACTAATACGGAGGTAATCGAGGTTTTATTCGGGACTTCCGATGGTGAAATTATTATTTATGATCTTGATTCACTAATTGCTCCAACTCCAATTCGTAAAAATTCTATTATGATTGAACCTGGAGTTGAAGTAAAACAAATAGCTCTAATAAATTCAAAAGTTTTTGCCATTGCCAGTCAAATGAATAACAATAACAAGTATGATGTAATTTATAATGATGGCAGCATTATCAAGTTTAATGATGAAAAATTATTAAAACTTGCAGTAACTGTGGATGCTGAAGGGAATTCTATCGCTTTAGTATCCTCAGAAAAATTGTCTGAGTATTTTTTCTATGTTACTTCATCAGATAAAATTGTAAAAACCTTTCTTGCCCCTTCTTATGAAGCAGCAAAATCATTTTCATTAGCTGATTTAAAAAATGATGGAAATAATTACCTGGTTACCAATGATGGAAATAAATTATTTGCATACAATTTGAACGGTGCTTTAGCTGATAATTTTCCATTTGAACTAAAAGATGGAGATGAATTTATGGGTTTGCCTTTAGCAGCTGATATTGAAGGTGATTTGAAATCTGAATTAATCTCCTATACAAAAAACGGAAGAATATTTTCTTTTGATGGTGGTACCGGAAAAGTAGTAGATGGTTTTCCAATATCTTTTGGTACTCAATTAAAATCAGATCCAATCCTTTTTGCCAAAGAAAACAAAATTGGTTTGGCGGGAATAGATACTTCCAACACTTTTAGCGGATGGACAATCTCTTCTACACTTTCGAGGTTTGATTGGTCTGAAATTTATGGTAATAATCATAATTCTGCCAAGGTTGATAAAGCTTTGGAAACCGAAAAAGCTAATTCGTTTTTTCCAATAAACCGAGCTTACAATTATCCTAATCCTGTTTACAATGGTAAAACTGCAATCAGATATTTTGTAAATGAAGATTCTAAAATAAATATAAAGATATTTGATCTTGCCGGTGATTATGTAGCCGAGCTTAATGCTGATGCGCAGGGGGGATTTGATAACGAAATTATTTGGAATGTTAATAATATTCAAAGCGGAGTTTATCTTGCAAGAATCGAAGCGACCAGTTTAAGCAGCAAATTAGAATCAGTAATAATTAAAATTGCAGTTGTTAAATAATTTCTTTTACTATCTCAATTAATCTATCTATGAAATTATTAATTTCTTTATTTATCGTTGTATTCAGTTCAAATATATTTGCACAGTTTACAGAATTTCATCCTGAACTGGATTGGTATACAATTAAAGGTAAGCATGTAGAAGTTCACTTCCACGAAGGTGCTGAAAGAACAGCGCAAGTTGTATTAAAAATTGCTGATGAAATTTGGGACCCAATTTGTACATTATACGATTATCAACCTGATAAAGTTCACTACATCATTAAAGATATTGATGACTACTCAAATGGTGCTACTTATTTCTTTGATAACAAAATTGAAATCTGGACAAGTGCATTAGATTTTGATCTACGAGGCGCACACAATTGGTTAAGAAATGTAATCTCTCACGAGTTTACTCACATGGTACAAATTCAATCAGCAATGAAAGCTTCTCGAAGCGTACCTGCTGTTTTTTTACAAATCCTAACTTATGAAGATGAAAGACGACCAGACATTCTATATGGATTTCCTAACGTTGTTGTTTCATATCCTTTAGCTATGATTAATGTACCTGCATGGTTTGCTGAAGGTACAGCACAATATATGCGTAAAGAATTTAACTATGATAATTGGGATTCACATCGTGATATGATTTTACGTTCTTATGCGCTTGATAATAATATGTTAACATGGAATGAAATGGGCGTGTTTGGTAAAACAAGCTTAGGAAATGAATCTGTTTATAATTCAGGATTTGCATTAACAAAATATATTGCTCAAAAGTATGGTGAAGATAAACTTGGAAAAATAACTAAGGAACTAGGTAGTTTTTGGAACTTTAGTATTGATGCAGCGTTTGATGATGTTTTAGGTAAAGATGGTAATGAGATATATGATGAGTGGAGCAGTTTCCTTAAGTCTGATTATAAAAAGCGAAGTGAAAGAATTTTATCAAATCTTGTTACCGGTGAACAAATAGCAGAAAAGGGATTTGGGAATTTCTACCCAATCTTTTCAAAGGATGGTAAAAAAGTTTACTATATATCAAATAAATCTGCAGATCACTTTGGACCTGCTGGCATTTTTGAATACAATCTGGAAACTAAATTAGAAAAAAATATTACAGGCGGAGTGCGCTCTACATTTTCATTCATACCCGGACAGAATAAAATTATTTATGCTAAGATTACAGAAGACAACGAGAACTGGTACAATGTGCATGATATTTTCGTTTATGATATTGATAAAGAAGATGATACACGTTTAACTCATAATTTAAGAGCTAACAATCCATCCGTTTCAAACGATGGGAAGAAAATAGTATTCATTTATCAAAAAGATGGAACAACAAATCTTGGCACAGTTGATATCGATGGTAAGAATTTTAAGCGTTTGACTTTTTTTGAAAATGGTGAACAGGTTTACAATCCAAAATTTTCAATTGATGATTCATTTATTATTTTTGATTATTCATTTGCCAACACCCGTGATATTGCAAAAGTAGACAGTGATGGAGGAAATGTTGAATATATCATCTCAACAAATAGCGATGAAAGAAATCCTGCATTTGATAAGAACGGTAATTTAGTTTATGCCTCCGATGAAACCGGAATTTATAACCTTTATCAATATGACTTTACTTCTAAAAGTAAAAAGCAATTAACTAATGTTCTTGGTGGTGCGTTTATGCCCGGTGTTGCTGATAATGGTGACATCGTTTATTCAGGTTATACTTCTAACGGATATAAAATATTTAAGATTAGTATAGATGAGCAGCAGAAGGTTATTGCGGGAAATGATTACATTCGTCTTGAAAATCCGCCATTGGATAGTGATACACCAATTGGGAATATTAATGATTTTAATATCTCATCGCTCAAAAATTACGAAGACAAAAACCTGGTCGGAGTTGAAAAAGAAAAATATACAGGTGTTTTTTCCCGTTTAACTTTTTTCCCTTTCCTCAGATTTGATAATTATAATACCGGCAATACGTTACTCGAAAAATTTAAACCCGGTGTTTTTGTAACAACTAATGATATGTTGAACAGATATTCACTTTTTGCTGGTGGTTCAATTAACACAAGAATGGAAAGAGATTTATTCTTAATTTTTGATTATCGAAACAAACTTCCGCTTATTAGCTCATTAGGATTAAAACCTGAACTCTCATTAGAACTTTACAGTATAAGCCGTAAAGCTAATGTTGATGTTTCATTTGGGGCTGATACTGTCGGTGGAGTTGTTAATTACGATTTTATTATTCCAACTGATGTTACTTATAATCTCTTTGAGTTTGATTTAATTGCACGTCATAGACTTTTTACTCGGGATCAGAACTTACAATTGAAATATACTTATAGTAGTTATACCGCAACACTTGGTAGTTTTATTCTTCCCGATGAAGACCGAACACTATATCCTACAACAAAAGATAATTACTTTAACGGAAATAATTTTGAAGCCAAATACACCTGGCATTCTATTCTTCCCACAAAAGATGATGAGATAAATCCCGTTGGTATAGATGTTAATTTAACATACAATTATGAGTTCAATGATTTTAATGAAAAAGGAGAGTACACGGTTGAGGATGGAATTCTAAAACCACAATATTCAAATTTTAACTTTCATCGGCTTGAACTAAAAGCCGGTTTATACATGCCAATTTTTGATTCACATACTTTTAATACTACTATTAGATTTGGCTCAATACTTGGACCGCAGCAGCCTGACTTTTTTGATTTTTATCTTGGTGGTTTGATAGGAATGAAAGCTTACCCATTTTATGCAATCAGCGGAAATGAAATTGCATGGTTAAACTTTACTTATCGATTTCCACTATTTAGAAATATCGATACAAGAGTAGGACACTTGTACATCGATAAAATATTTTTATCGTTTAATGGAGATATTGGAAATGCCTGGAACGGCGATCTTCCATCGTTTAGTGAGTTTAAGAAAGGAGTTGGCGCCGAAATAAGAATGCAGCTAAATTCTTACTATCTGTTTCCTACAAGCATTTTCTTTAATGCATCATATGGAATTGATGAGTTTACCAGAAAAGTGAATGGCGTTGATTTTAAATATGGAAAAGAATTTAATTTTTATGGCGGAATACTTTTTGGATTTGAGATCCTAAATTTTAATCAATCGCAAAAAAGAAGATAAAGAGAGATTTAAATGAAAACGATTCATTCGGCATTATTGATAATTCTTTTTGTATCATCTATCAAGGCTCAGAATTTTAACCAGCAGAAATATTTTACTGGAAATTTAAATACTGATGCAAAGCAAGTGTTAAGTGATTATATAGAGCCTAACAATCCTCAGTTTTCATTTTCACAGGAAAATAAAAAATCACCGGTCCTTGCTGGTGTTTTATCTTTGTTGATTCCAGGTGCAGGAGAAATTTACGCAGAAGAATATTTGAAAGCTGGTATTTTTATTGCGATTGAAGCTGCAGTAATTACAACTGCAGTTATTTATGATAAAAAAGGGAATGATAAAACAATTGAATTCCAGAACTATGCCGATGAAAATTGGAGTGTAAATAAATATGCAGAATGGACTTTAACTCATCTTCCAACTTTAAATTCATCTTTAAATGCAGCGGATTTTAATGTTTTTAATACTAATGGTTCCGTTAATTGGGGAGAGTTAAATCGTTTAGAAAGAGCTATTGGTAAAGGATATTCACACAGTTTGCCGCCCTATGGTGATCAACAATATTTTGAGTTGATAGGAAAATATCCTCAGTATAGTGCCGGATGGAACGATTTTAATTCAGATGATTATCATGATGTCTCTCCAAATTTTCTTTTTTATGCAGGTGAACGCGGTAAAGCAAATGATCTGTACAATATATCCTCTAAAGCGGTTATTGGAATTTATATCAATCACTTTTTAAGCACACTTGATGCTGTATGGTCTGCTACAAATTATAATAAAAATCTTGCTGTAAAAGTTAGATTGGAGAATATTCAATTAACTGATTATACTGAGTTTGTTCCAACCCTGTACTTTACTTATAGTTTTTAAGAAGTAAAGAAAGGTTATCATAAAAGTTGCATTTATAATTGTAATTCCCATGAAAACGGGAATCCAGAATACTTAAAGCAAAATGGATTCACACTTTCGTGGGAATGACAATCGAGTAATTTTTACTTTCGATAAATCCTTTTATGTACTAATCTTGTACTTTACAACTTATATATTCTTTTTCATTCCCAATCCATATTTCTGTATTTTTCCGATATGAAAATACCACTGATAGCAATTGTAGGAAGACCAAACGTAGGCAAATCAACGCTTTTTAACAGACTTATAGGCAAACGAGAAGCAATAGTTGATGATCAAAGCGGAGTTACCAGAGATAGAAACTATGGTGAAGGTGACTGGGCTGGCAAGCGATTTCGTGTAATTGATACTGGCGGATACGTACCGGAATCTGTAGATCTATTTGAAACTGCAATCCGTGAACAGGTTGAAGTTGCAATTGCAGAAGCTGATTCAATAATCTTTTTAGTAGATGTTAAAAACGGCGTTAACCCGATTGATAAAGTTATTATTGATTTGCTTCGGCAGTCAGGTAAAAAATATTTTTTAGTTGTTAACAAAGTTGATGCTCAAGTTCATGCGGTTGGTGCTGCGGAATTTTACTCACTTGGTGTAGATATGGTTTATGATATTTCAGCACTAAGTGGAAGACAAACCGGCGATTTGCTTGATGACATTACAAAAAATTTTCCTGCAGATGATCTTATTGAAGAAGACAAAAGATTAAAGATCGCAGTTGTTGGAAGACCAAATGTTGGCAAATCATCCCTCACTAATGCTTTACTTGGTGAAGAAAGAAGTATTGTTACTGATATTCCCGGCACTACTCGGGATAGTCTTGATTCAGTCCTAAAGTACTATGGTGAAGAAATAATACTAGTAGATACCGCAGGACTTCGTAAGAAAAAGAAAGTTGAAGAAAGCATTGAATTTTTTTCTAACATTAGAACCTTTAAAGCTATTAGTGAAAGTGATGTAACTGTTCTTATGCTTGATGTACAAACAGGATTTGAAAAACAAGATCAGAAAATTATTGATGAAGTTGTACGTTGGAGAAAAGGATTGATTATTGCTGTTAATAAATGGGATGTGATGAAAAAAGAAACAAATACTGCGCGTGATTATGAAAATGCTATCAAAGAAAAATTAGGTTCAGTAGATTTTGCGCCTGTGATTTTCACCTCAGCATTAACCAAGCAAAGAATATTTAAGCTTATTGATCTTTGCAAGAAAGTACAGGCTGAGAGGATTAAAAAAATTCCAACTGCTGACTTGAACGATGCAATACTTCCTGAGATTGAAAAAAATCCTCCTCCTGCTTCTCCAACTGGAAAAGAAATTCGAATAAAATTTGTAAACCAGGTTGGTGACTATTATCCTATATTTCTTTTCTTCAGTAATTACCCAAACCATATTCCTGATCATTACAGAAGATTTCTCGAGAGAACGATCAGGCGAATTTATGGATTTGAAGGTGTTCCGATAACTGTCAGTTTTAGACAAAAATAAGTTAATATAAGAATATGAACAGAAATTTTTTTCTCATCGAACATCCGATAATTAAACGTGATGTAACAATTTTAAGAGATAAAAATACTCATTCAGAGATCTTTCGCGCCGCATTACAAAGAGTTTCAAATATTTTAGCTGTTGAGATATCAAAAGAATTTAGATTGACCGAAACTGAAGTTGAGACTCCGTTAGAGAAAACCAAGGGCGCAAAATTAACCCACGATGTGATATTAGTCCCGGTTTTAAGAGCCGGTTTGGGGATGGTGAATGGTTTTCTACAGATAATACCTGAGGCAAAAGTTGGACACATTGGTTTGCAGCGAGATGAAGAAACACTAAAACCAATTGAGTATTACTATAAAGTTCCAAAGC
>Ga0105105_10000288_pt1 | contig 23387 bp, 19 predicted proteins | sample PPLLaktember2015_4_FD_79108 | JGI IMG/M metagenome (GOLD analysis project Ga0105105, IMG submission 79108) | Freshwater sediment microbial communities from Prairie Pothole Lake near Jamestown, North Dakota, USA - PPLs Lake P8 Core (1) Depth... | ecosystem: Environmental > Aquatic > Freshwater >...
GCAGAATTACTCGTTTTAGTAAATCTTGTATTATTTTTTGCACTTACTGACTTTAGTTCTGTATTCTACAGGATGTACTCGATACCAATCATACAACAAATAAATTTAAATCAGCTAATGATATTTATTCTATCAGTAACTATTGTATTATTTGTATTCTTCAGAGAAAGGATTACGGATTTCAGGCAGCAGTATCTTACCGGCAGTGATTTAATTCTGGCGGTATTAATTCTCTTTATTTATATAGCTGTTCAATTCATTGATATAGAAGCATCCTACATAATAAGCGATACATTGCTTAGAAGTTACCTGTTTTTTTTATTTTATAAGATAATTATTGTTCTCTATCAGCGTTTGCATGCCTCTCTTTATTATGCGTCATTTGCAATGTCTTCGATAGTTGTAATAAAATCGTTGATATAAGAAAATGAAGTTTATAATAGTATTTCTTTCAATTAGTTTTATAACTTTTGCCCAGGGTATGCATGAACCTGTTAATTCTGATATTTATAAATATTTAGAAACTCTTTCTATTAAAGGGATTATAACATTTGATTATGAAATTAAACCCTTACTTCGAATAGATATTGCTAAAAAACTTTTAGAAGCAGATAACCAGTCTTTACGATTGACAGAAATAGAAAAAGAATTATTAAGCTTTTACATTCAGGATTTTAAACACGAAATAAATCTAATTAAAAATGATTTTCAACCTGATATTAAACCTGAATTTATTATTACAGAAAAAGATAAGCGCATTCGTTTATTTGAATATGCGGGCAAAGATTTTTCTTTTTTTGCTGATCCTATGTTAAGTTTTTCTGAGCAGTCAATCGCAGGTGAAAATCTTTTTGTAAGAAGGAATGGATTTTCTTTTTACGGATATGCCTTGAGTAACTGGGCATACAGTCTGAATTTTTTTGATAATGAGGAAAGCGGTATAAACCTGGATATAACAAAAGATCTTACTCAGCAAAGAGGTACTTCTGTAACTAAAATTAAAGAGAATGCATTTGAGTATGATGAAGTGAACGGATCGGTTGGATTTTACTGGGATGAAGGATCGATATCATTAGGCAAGGAGTATTTTAATATCGGAAATGGTGAAAATGGAAATATTATTCTAAATGACAAAGCTCCCTCTTTTCCATTTATTAGATTGGATTATAAACCAGTGGATTGGCTGAGATTTTTTTACTTCCACGGGTTCCTTATTTCAAACATACCTGATTCCTCAACATTACGTTACAGTCAGGTGGATGATAGAAAATCAATCTCAGATGTTCCTAAGTTCATGGCATTTCATACATTGTCGTTTTATCCTGCAGATAACGTTTCACTTACATTAGGCGAATCAATCGTTTACAGTGAATATATCCAGCCTATTTATTTGATTCCGGTTATGTTCTTCCGTGTTGCAGATCATTATTTAAGCAGGGATAACGGATCTGCATCAGGAAATGCACAGCTTTTTGCGGATGCTTCATATACCAATACATCAATACAATCAAAATTTTACGGTTCTCTTTTTATTGATGAGTTTTCATTCAACAGTATATTTGAAGGCGGTAATTTATCAGCTCTTGGCTATACAGTGGGTATCGAATCTGCTGATTTATTATTCAACAATTCTTCTATAGGCATTGAATATACAAGAGTAAATCCTTTTGTTTATATGAACTCTGTTGATGCACAGACTTTTACAAATGACAGTTATAAAATGGGTCATTGGATTGGCAGTAACGGTGATATAGTATCTTTTAAATACCAACAGTATTTGATGAGTTCATTAAGGTTAACTTTAGGTACATGGTATTTTAGAAAAGGCAAAAATGAACTGCCTGAAGAGCAGTATACAACACCCTACCCTGAATTTTTATACGGTGAAAAAAGATACGAGTATGGAATTGATTTAAGGCTTAAGTACCGTCCGTGGCATCCTGTAGTTTTAGAGGGATACTATTCTTTTATGAATATTACGGATGAACTTGCGGGAAGAACACCTGATTATAAATTGTCAGATAATCATTATTTTGGCATAACCATTTCTTATGGTTTTTAATTTTACCCACTTCAGAATGGAGAGGCTATGAGAACAATTACGACATTATTAACATTAATAGTTTTACTGAGTACTAAAAATATTTTGCCTCAGGCGGTTGAAAATAGAATGTTCAATCCTCTTTCAAACAGATTTGCTATAAATTTTGAAGGCGGTGCAACATATCCCAGAACAGATTTCAGCGATGATCAGATAAGCTATATCGGTCAGTTTTCAGTTGATTATTTTTTCACGAGCAGGTCAATTGGTGTATTTGGTTTAAGAGGTTTCGGAAATTATGGTCAATTAAATGGATCCGGGACCTATGCAAATAAATCTGAATATACAACTATAACTGAGTATTTTACAGAAATTGCATCAGCAGGTGCTGGATTTACATATACTCTTAAAGCCTCAGAAATATTCTATCCTTACGCATTTCTTGGAGCTAATTATTTGTATTTCAATCCTAAAGATATTGATGGAAATGAATTGCCAAGAAACAAGGATAACAGCTATGGTAATATTTCCTGGTCGATTATAGGTGAAGCTGGGAGCAGATTTTTCGTATCTAATTCAGTCAGTTTTAACATCGCACTTAATTATCACTATTTACCAATAGATAATCTTGAAGATGTTGATAACTCAATTTCAAATGGTACGCAGGATGATATATTTTTTACAGCAAGAGCCGGTCTTTCATTCTATTTTGGTGGTATCTCAGATACTGATAATGATGGTGTAATGGATGAGGATGATTTATGCCCTGATACACCGCCAAATGTAAAGGTAGAAGAGTTTGGTTGTCCTGTTGATTCTGATAAAGATGGCGTACCTGATTATCTGGATAATTGTCCTAACACTCCACGAAACATTCCAGTAGATTTAAACGGCTGTCCTGTAGATAAAGATAACGATGGTGTACCGGATTATCTTGATTTATGTAATGATACTCCGATGGGAGTTCTAGTTGATCCACGAGGTTGTCCGCTGGATACTGATGATGACGGCGTTTCTGATTATAAAGATCTTTGTCCAAGTACTCCTGTTGGTACAGAAGTAAATAAGTGGGGCTGCCCGGTTGATGAAGAAGTATTTGAACCGATTCAGAAAACAGAGTTTATTTTAAATGGAGGAGTAAATTTTGAAATTGGTAAAGCGGAATTATTGAATACTGCATATCCCGAACTTGAGAAGGTTTTAAAGGTTATGAAAGATTATCCTGAAACTAAATGGAAAATTGAGGGACATACAGACAACACAGGATCACGAAACCTGAATAATGAATTATCAATTAATAGAGCCAAATCAGTTTATAATTATTTTATAAGTAATGGAATAAGCACTTCAAGATTATTATATAATGGTTATGGCCCTGATTTTCCAATTGCAGACAATTCAACTGAAACAGGAAAAGCACTAAACAGAAGAGTTGCAATCATTTTAATATCTGAAAATGAAAACCAATCGAAAGAATTAACCCTTCCGAATGAACAGCCAAAATATAATATAAGTTCGGAAAGAAATATCGGGAATATGATTTTTACTGATGGTTATCTTTATTGTATTCAGATTTCTTCTTGGCGAGCCAGAGGAAAAGCAGAAAGCGAAGCAAAACGTCTTGAATCAGAAGGTTATAAAGCCTTTGTGGTTATTGCCGAATTGCCCGAACTGGATGGAACCTGGTATAGGGTAAGAGTTGGCTATTATAATTCTCTTGATGAAGTAAACAGAATTAGAGAAAGAGTTAAGTAAACAGTTTACAAGTAAAACAAATGCAAGAAGCCAAACGTTAGATGACACTTCGGCTTCGCAAGTGTGAGAATGGACAAAAAAGGAATAAGATGGCAACAGCAGTTATAACAGGCGGATCCGGATTTTTAGGGTCGCATTTATGCGACAGGTTACTAAAAGAAGGAATGAATGTAGTTTGTATTGATAATTTATTAACTGGCAGCCTGGATAACATTCAGCATTTATTTGGTGACCCAAAGTTTAAATTTATACACCACGATGTAACAAACTTCATCCATGTATCAGGTAATGTAGATTACATTTTACACTTTGCATCACCTGCAAGTCCGATTGATTATCATCAGCTTCCAATACAAACATTAAAAGTAGGATCACTCGGTACACATAAAGCGTTAGGTTTAGCAAAAGAAAAAGGTGCACGTTTTTTACTGGCATCAACCTCAGAAGTTTATGGAGATCCATTAATGCATCCTCAGAAAGAGGATTACTGGGGAAATGTAAATCCCATCGGTCCAAGAGGCGTTTATGATGAAGCAAAGCGATTCGGGGAGGCGTTAACGATGGCTTATCAAAGGTATCATAATATAAGTACAAGGATAGTTAGAATATTTAACACTTACGGTCCTCGTATGCGATTAAAAGACGGGCGTGCTATACCTGCATTTTTTTCTCAAGCCTTAAACAACCAGCCTATTACCGTATTTGGTGATGGCAGTCAGACTCGAAGTTTTATTTATATTGATGATGAGGTTGAAGGAATTTACAGATTACTTTTATCTGAAGAGAATGAGCCGGTTAATATCGGAAATCCAGAAGAGATAACTGTTAAACAGATGGCTGAGGAGATAATTGCGATAACCGGTTCAAAGAGTAAAATAGTATATGAGCCGCTTCCTGTTGATGATCCTCAAGTTAGACAGCCTGATATATCTAAGGCTAAGCGTGTGCTTGGTTGGGAGCCCAAAGTTCCCAGAAGTGTGGGATTAAGCAAGACAATGGCTTACTTTAAAGAAAAAATAAAAAGTTAGGAACTAAGAGTTATAAAATTGAATTCTGGAAATCTGTTTAATTAGCCTACTCTTATTAACAAATTAGCGTTTATTTTTTTTTCGGTATGATGTGTGATTTTAGACCAAGCGTTAAGATTAAGTTTGAAAGAGTTTTACAATCAATATACGTTGTGCCGTTTTTAATCTTTTCAGCAAATTCACCAGTTGTGATAACAAATTTTCTTTTAATCTCATTGGCTGATGGCTTAAAGTGTATTACTTCTTCATAATCCTCTTTTTTAACATCTGTACTCAGCAAGCATTTTCCGTGAAGATTCACAGGTGTAGTTCCCTTTCTTGCAGTACCTATAATATAAAACATCGGATCATCATCAATATCCATAATGCTTATATCGCGATATCCAAGGAAGCTGAAAAAATATTTCATTAACGATTTGTAACCATTTAGTTCAATCGTTTGCAGCTGTTTAATAATTTTTGTTCTTTCGCTGTTAAGCACTTTATTAAATTGATCATTCATACTAAAAATATAAAGCCAATCATCCATTGTAATTAGTTCAGAAAGAGTTTCACTTTTCAGATTATCGAAGACGTAACGGTTATTCAATCCTTTTTCAAGCACAAGCTTATTCAATTCCTCTTCAAAAGTATTTTTTATATGATAATTATATACCACTACAGGCGAATGCACAATATCCGAGAGACCAGTTTCATCATCATTTTGCCATTGTGTAACCGGGTTCCACCACTGATCGAAGTTAAAGATGTAAGGTACTTTGCTAAGATTAATATTTATTCGTGAAGGTTTTAAGTTGGTAAGGAATACAGTAATATCTCTGCGATCATAGAATCCTTCCTGAGTTCGTTTTAGTTCTTCAGCCGACATTCCATTTCTGCCGACAACAAACTTAATATCATTCATCTCAAGAGCTTTTTCAACTTTCTTCAATCCGTTTAAATCATATTGAGTGAAGACAATGGCTTTCTTCTTGTTTTTTGCGATAGCTTCAACCTGTTCGATTAGCAGATTGGCTTTCGGGCTGATATTACGGAATGATGAAAAGTTTAATATTTGTTTAAGCTTATGAATGATTGTAAAAATATTTGATTGAAATCTTAATGGATTTGGACTTTCAAAAAGCAGTTCAAGTTCTTCTTTTGATTGAGTAAGCGCTTCGGAATACTCGAATAACTGCATTTCATCAAGTTCAAGCCAGATATCTTTTACAGTTGTTACCGGTTCATCTTCCTGGATATCAGCAAGAGATTTACCAAATGTTGTAAATGTAACCTTTTGTGTGAATTCGAATTCAGCGAGAAACTTTTTAATAGCCTTTTCATTTACAATAGATGATAAGAACCAGATGTAAGCAGGTTCAATTTTTAGAACTAACTGGTTAACCTGTTCTGATGCAGATTTGATATTTACAAGTTCATCAAATAAAACCAGATCAAGTTTATCAAAGTCTTTAAGTTCTATTTTACCGATATCATTTATATCGAGAAACCATATAACCGAAGAGCCTTTGACTTTTTTTGTAGAACCGGGTTCAACTTTTTTAAGTTTAAGATCTTTTGCATAAGTTTTAAATGATGGAGTCCAATAGGTACTTACTCTTGTTTTATCACTTACAAGAAGTACAGATTTGATACCAGCTTTTTTTGCTAAGTATCCAACAGCAGCAGAAGTCTGATCAAACTTTTCAAAACCAAGTTCATCATTAAGAACAGCATAATTATTTGATGCAAGAAACTCAGATGATTGAAGTTGATAGGCAGTAAGAGGATCAATCATTTTAGAATACTCTTGCCAGCCAAGTTCTCTGAATGACGATAATAATGACAGGATATTATTTTTTGCAAATTCTGAGACCGAAGCATCATTAAGAACATCGGTAATTACGGGTTCAAGATTCTTTTGTTTGATTACAACTTTTTTAACTACGGTCCTAGGAATATCAATTTTAACTTTGAATACAGAGTGTGCAATTTCAAAAGAAGGAGAATAGAACTTTATATCAGCCTGCAGCATTTCATCGATAGGAATGGAGTACGATTCTGTTTGGCTATTAATAAGATTATCTATCCCCGGAACTTCAATCTTACTTAACGCGGGAACTGAAAATTCTTCAATTTCAATTTTATTAAAATTCACTAAAGTCTGATCGAGTCTTTCAACATTTAAAAGTTCGATATTATAGATTTCCGGAATAAGATTTGCGAGTTCATCAGTAATTTTCGGCGTCGAGATAAGCAGTGGAATTTCTTGAACGATGATTTCTGTAAAGCTAACGTTTTGAGCATAAGAATCTACAGGATCAACATTGAATTGAGAAGACCGATCATATGATTTTGGAAGTTTAACAATAAAGTTATCAGATTGATCAAATAACTTAGGAGCCTGTGCAATAAAAACTGATGACTGATCTATTATCTCTGGTCTCTGCGGAAGTAAAGAGTTAAGATCTATAACTTCTGGAGCTGAAAGAATTTTTTCCTTCATTGTAAAAAGCTGGGGACGTGTAAGCCCAAAGAAGATAAGATAAGCCTTAGGTTTATCTATTATATATCTTTGTCTGATGTCAGGAATTTTATAAACAGGCAATCGGAATTTTAGTTTAAGTGAACTGGGTTCGATTAACTGTTCGACCGGAAAATTCTCAACTGAATCAACACAATAGAGTTCGGTTACATCAGCGGTGTGAATTTTAGGAACACGAAGCCATTTTGCAAAATGAAAATCATCCGAAACTTCTAACTTAGAAACTTTAGAAGCTATTTTTTCTCTTGCGTTACGAATCATATAAATGAACTACAATTAATCGTTAGTACGCTGCAACTGCACTTGCTCGCATGCTGCTTTAAGTCTTTCAAATGGTTCAGAGAGATTTCTGGATTCAGCAATTTTTTCAAGACGTTCTTTTATGCCTTTAAGTTCTTCTTCAAATTTTTTGGATGTTTCGAGATATCCTTTTGCAGAACCATTAAGTGGGGTGTTCAGCAATTCAACCGAAGTATTGCTTCTTGATTTTTGTTTTTCATCACTAAGCAGACGGACTACTCTGATTCCTTGTTTATTATTTGCACCAAGGAAAAGTGGATCCTTAACAACTATCAGATCAATCTGTTCATTAACTGCGTTTAGCAAAGGTACAGAGATTAACTCAACAAGAATATGCTCAAGTAATACATCGCCATACAAAGTTTTCTGGAAACTTGTAGGGCGTATTGGTGCGGTAACTCTAAATTCTAAAGGTTTGGTTTCAGCATCCGTTACCAAAATTGCTCCCATTACACCACCATTTTCACTGAGTGTGTAGGTTTCTAAGAAAGCTATTTTTGCTATCTCCATCTTATCTCTCCGATTATTTCAATTAGTTAAAGTATTATTTGTGTTAGGTATTCGTCAAGATTAGTGCCATGGTTTGACAGTATTGTCGCAAGTGTAAATATTAAGAATTCAGGTAAAAAAGTAATTGAATACTAATATTTAACTGACAAGATTGACGTATAAAACCATCTTTAGAGGTGTATTTCAAAGGATTTTCAAATACTAAAACAAACAGAAATATTTTTACACTATTTCCCTGCCATATCTACATGTTCTAAAAGTTAATTTTAGTATGTAAAAAATCTTCTAAATGTAAATAATTTTACAAGTTTAGACAGAATTACCGGGAAGTTAGTATAAGCAAAAGTTCAGGTTTGGTTAATGTGAGAGCATTTAAGAATAAAAGAAATCCCGTGATTAAATCTTATTATATTAGAATATGAATGGTTAAAAGCGTATTGAAGTTAAAAATATTTGATTGATTGTATGTTCTAATAAGTGAGTTTTGAATAAGTGGTGTTATTAATTTTCACTTAGCATAAAAAATGGAAAAAAATATCTTGATTGTTACGGAAAGATAAAGTAGTTTTATATAGACTTTATCTAAATAATGTGGAATCAATGAAAACAGCTTCAGAATTAAATTTTGGTGAGCGTGCAATAATAAGTGATATAGATAATTCGCATCCATCATTCAGGAGAATATTAGAAATAGGATTTACACCAGGACAAGAAATTGAACTGGTAAATTCATCTGCCTTTAATGATCCTTTAGCATTTTCATTAAGGGGAACTCTTATAGCAATACGAAGGCATGAAGCTGACTGCATCATATTATCATGAAAACTGCTTCCCCAGCAAAGGTACATCTAATAACACTTGTAGGTCCCCCAAACTCAGGCAAAACAACTTTATTTAACCAGTTAAGTGGAAAAAATTTTAAGACTGTAAACTACCCGGGCTCTACCGTTGAATACTCAACTTGTAAGATTCAAGGTAAATTCGGCTTAGATGCTGATGTTCTGGACTCACCCGGAATAATTAGTTTAAACCCCAACTCCCCCGATGAAGAAGTTTCAATAAACTCATTATATCATCATCCGGAATTCGGATCACCACATTTATTAATAGTCAGTGTTGATGCCAGCCAAATCTCGCGCCATCTTTTACTTTGCAAACAATTAATAGAATCAGGTTTTAATCTAATAGTTGCACTAACTATGAATGATATCCTTGCCAAGAAAGGATTTGAAATTGATGAGAATATATTAGCTCAAGAATTAGGCTGCAGTGTCGTAAAAGTTGACGGCAGAACTGGTCGTGGGATTGACAAACTATTGAGTTGTGTAAAATCAAAACTGAATGAAGATGAAATTGATGAAAGTAAAATTGCCCATAAAATATTTGAGAACGTCAGCAAAGAAGTTTTACTTAGCCTTTACAAAGAGATAGAGAGAATAGAAAAGAATGTAATTATAGAGATAAGGGATAATCCCTTACCAAATTTATTACAAGCTAATGAAAAGCTTAAAATATTAAATCCGACCTTAAAATACGGTAGTAATAGACCTGACGCCCGAACATTGAAGATTGATAAATATTTATTAAGCCGGCGCTGGGGTTTAGTTTTCTTTTTTTTAATAATGGCAGCAACATTCACATCTATTTTCTGGGTTGCCAATCCATTTATGGATCTTGTGGATAAATTATTTGGATATCTTTCCACTTCGGTAACTAAATTTTTAGGTTATAACTGGTACAGTGATTTGATTTCAGATGGGATAATAAGCGGCACCGGATCGGTGTTAGTTTTTCTTCCTCAGATATTAATATTATTTCTGATTCTGGGTTTATTGGAAGATACTGGTTACTTAGCGCGTGGTGCAATGTTAATAGACAAACCGCTTTCAAAGATCGGATTAAATGGTAAATCGTTTGTCCCGATGCTTTCGGGGTTTGCGTGTGCCATACCTGCAATGCTTGCAGCTAGAACAATCTCAAACAAGCGAGAACGTTTACTTACAATATTTATTATACCCCTCATGAGTTGTAGTGCAAGATTACCGGTTTATACACTTCTTATTGGCTTTTTAACTCCTGCGGATAAAGCATGGCTTGCAGGTATTGCATTAGCCGTTGTTTATATTTCAAGTATTTTAGGATCAATCTTAGTAGCGGCGTTTATAAATAAGTTTAATAAAAAAATAATTAATGCAGTTGATAACTCATCTTTTATACTTGAATTACCTGCTTACCGTGTACCAAAAATTAAAAATGTAATTAGAAATTCTTTTGAAAATGCTAAACAGTACATTTATAAAGCTGGACCCATAATACTTGTACTATCAATAGCAATATGGTTTTTAACTTACTTTCCAAATCATAGTCCTGATGTCAACATTAACGGGCTATCTCATGAAGAAGTTGTGCAAATGATAAAAGCTGAAAGATTGTCAACATCATATGCTTCTGATCTGGGAAAAATAATACAACCAGTAATGAGTCCCTTAGGAATGGATTGGCGGATTGGAGTATCGTTGATGGCTGCTTTTGCTGCCCGTGAAGTATTTGTAAGTTCACTTGCAATGATCTTTAAAGTAACTGATGAGGATAACTTGCAATCGTCCATATTATTTGCGATGAAAGATGCAGTAAATGAGGAAACCGGTAAACCATTATTTACGGTACCCACAATTGTGGGTCTTATTGTGTTTTTTATTTTTGCCATGCAGTGTTTATCTACAGTAGCAGTTTCTAAAAAAGAAACTGGTGGATGGAGAATACCAATTTTACAGATAATTATTTTTACATCAACTGCCTATATTTTTTCATTGATAACAGTTAATTTGTTGAGGTTGGCTGGGTTTTAGTTAGAAGGATGATAATGAATTCTTGATAGCAGATTTCGGAAATAAAAGTCAGTTGTTAATTCTGGTAAACCTTTTAACTCATACTATATTAAAGTCACAAACCAGATTGCTGCCGGACAAGTTTTCTCGAAGTGTCACTGACAAAAGCATAGGAACCGATAATTTTTTTAGACGATTTATAGGATGACTGCTCGATAATTGCTAGCAAAATTTTAACTGATTACCTTATAGTTGTCATCTGAACTAATTCAGTTGTTTACAGTAGGTTGAAATAACTTTTAAGACAAATTTGCTAAAGTGGAAAAGCAAAAGATCAAAATTCAAGAATGAAATTAAGCAATAAAAATCTTGATATTGGTACAGTATGAAATTATTTTACTACAGTAAGAAGCGAGTAAAAATGTGAGACACGAAAAAGCCGCAGAAATATTAAGAACATTTCTTAAGCATGGTAAAAACAGGATTACACCTGAAAGATTTGAAGTTCTTGATGCTGCACTTGATCACAAGGGTCATTTTGGTGCAGATGATCTGTTTATTCAGTTAAAAAATCTTAAATCTAAAGTATCACGTGCTACAGTGTATAACACATTGGAACTGCTTGCGCAATGTGATCTTTTAAGTAAGCGGAACTTTGGAGATAATCTTAACAGGTATGAAAGCAACTATAAACGACAAACTCATGATCATTTAATTTGTGTGGATTGTGGAAAAATTGTTGAATTTTCTGATTCACGTTTAGGTAAGATACCTGAAGAAGTAAGTGCCAAACTGGGATTTGAAATGGACAGTTATTCCTTCAATATTTTTGCAAGATGCAAAAATCAAAAAGAATGCAAGAACAGAAAATGATTTCTAATCAATAAAACATTCCTTTAATCAATGAAGAAAAATAAATATCCAATCAGCTGGCTAAAAGATAACTTTTCAATAAAAATTTTCTGTTCTATTCCCAATATTGCAACAGGTATTTTACTGAAAGCTGATTACGCACATTTTATAATAGATCCTGGAGACGGAATACTTCGCGATATAAATAAAGAACTTAAGGTTAGTGATATACTAAATATTTCAGATGTTTTTGTAACTCATGGTCATCACGATCATGTTGGCGGTGTATGGTCCTTACTTACCTACTTAAGAGTTATGAACAAGCAGACACCGCTAATAATTCATTATCCCAAGGGATGTCTCGAAATTGTGCATATTTACAATGCATTTAAAAAAGTATACAGCAGCAGTATTACTTATGATATAATTTTAAAAGAAATTACAAGTAACAAACCCTTTAAAAGTAAAAAAGTTTTAGTAAAACCTTTTCCTGTTGTTCATAAAGAATATTTGTCCGATAAAATAACCACACGACAGGTACCGTCGCTGGGATACAAGTTTACTTTTAATGAAATAAAGATCTGTTACGGAGGCGATACTGCATACTGTGATGCTTTAGTTAGGCACGCTAAAGGTTCAGACTTAGCAATACTTGAAGCTGGACATGATGACGACACTCCAGATGAAATTCATATGACTTTAAGTGAGGCAAATTCAATTGGTAGATCTGCTAAAGAATATTTTCTTGTTCATGTACCGGACTAACAATAAATAAATTAAGAATTAAGAAAGTTTGTCAATGAAATCATTTATTATTTTCAGTTTAACATTTTTTTTTATTAATTGCAGAACAGTTTTTCCACAGATTAAAGATTATTTATTTGAAGGTGAAAAGCACTTTAAAAATGTAAAGATGTTAACAACCGAAGGTGAAAATGCTGAAGCCTATTTTTCATTTGATGGTAGGAAGCTGGTATTTCAGGCAACCTTTGATTCGATGGAATGTGACCAGATTTTTACAATGGATATAGACGGAACCGATCGGAAATTAGTATCCACCGGAAATGGCAGAACTACATGCGCTTATTTTTATCCAGATGGCAAAAGTATTCTTTATGCATCTACACATCTTACTGATGAAAACTGCCCTCCCCCTCCTGATCGTTCTAAAGGATATGTGTGGAAGCTTTATGAAACATTTGATATCTTTTTAAAAGATGGTGATGAGTTAATACAATTAACAGATACACCAGGTTACGATGCAGAAGCAACAATTTCGCCAAAAGGAGATAAAATTGTTTTTACAACTATGCGTGATGGTGATCCTGAACTTTATATAATGGACCTTGATGGCTCACATCAAACAAGATTAACATTTGAAAGAGGTTATGATGGCGGGGCATTCTTTTCACCAGATGGTAATAAAATTGTATTCAGAGCCAGCAGACTCGTTACTGATGAACAATTAGTTGATTACAATGATCTTGTTGAAAACGGTTATGTACGCCCAAGTGTATTAGAGATATTTGTTATGGATGCTGATGGAAAAAATATGAAGCAAATCACAAATCTTGGTAAAGCTAGTTTTGCACCATTCTTTCATCCAGGCGGAGAGAAGATTATTTTCTCTACAAATTATAATGGTGATAGTCCAAGAGATTTTAATTTGTATATTATTAACATTGATGGAACAGGGTTGGAAAGAATTACTTATAATTCATCATTCGATGGCTTCCCCATGTTCTCACCTGACGGTAAGTATATAGTGTTTGGCTCAAATCGCTTTAATAAAAAAGATACAGATACAAATATTTTTATAGCAGAGTGGGTGGAATAAAAAGTATTTAAAAATTAAGAGTTAAGAATTAAAAATTTTTAGGAATATAAATGAAAAATGTTTTTTTAATATTTGCTTTACTTAGTTCTTTTATTATTGCACAGAATAATCCTGAAATAACCTCAGAAGAAATTAAGCAGCATATAACTTATCTCGCTTCTGATGAACTTGAAGGAAGAATGACCGGTACTGAAGCATTATACAAAGCTGCCGAGTATCTAAAAGATGAATTTGAAAGTTTTGGTTTAAATCCTTTGTTCAACGGAAGCTATTTTCAGGATTTTCCTTTTATGGAGAAGCTGGAATTAAGCGATAAGAATGAGTTTGTTACAGAATTTGTTAATGTTAATAGTCCCAGTGGTCGATATTCAAAACTTGAACAAGAATTTATACCACTTTCATTTACAGATAATCAATCGATAGAATGTAAAGTGGTTTTTGCTGGCTATGGAATCTCTGCTAAAGATCTAGAATATGATGATTATGCAGGAATTGATGTAAAAGATAAAATTGTTATTGTATTTAGAAATCATCCTGATATGAAAAGTCCGCACTCAAATTTTGAACAGTACTCAAGCCTAAGGTACAAAACTACAAATGCCAGAGACAAAGGTGCTAAAGGAATTATTTTTGTTAACACGAGTGATAAAACAGAAGATCCATTAATTGAATTACGATATGATAATGCTGCCAAGATAACGGGAATATCCGCAGTACAAGTTAAAAGATCTGCTCTTGGTTTTATTCCATTAACAGATTTACAAAATCAAATTGATTCGACATTAAAACCAAAATCATTTATTGTTGAAGAGAATCAGCTAACTATTGAATTATCAACTGAAGTAAATGAAGTAAAAGGTAAAAGTGTAAATGTTGGTGGAATCATTAAAGCTGCAAACAATAAATTTCCCGATGAGTATTTGGTAATTGGTGCTCACTTCGATCATCTTGGCTGGGGCGGACAAAACTCATTATATATGGGTGAACCATCAATCCATAATGGTGCGGATGACAATGCAAGCGGCACAACAGGATTATTGGAACTTGCAGAAAAGTTTTCATCAATAAAAGATAAGATTGACAGAGACATTGTGTTTATAGCTTTTTCCGGTGAAGAACTTGGATTGCTTGGTTCAAGTTATGTAGTTAACAACTTCCCTCTTCCCATAGAGAATAATATTACAATGATAAATATGGATATGATTGGAAGATTAAATGATAAAAAAGATTTGATCGTTTATGGAACAGGAACTTCTTCAAAATGGAAAAATATTTTAGACGATAAAAATGAATATGATTTTAATTTAACTTTTAATGATGAGGGATTTGGTCCCAGTGATCATTCATCATTTTATGGAAAGAAAGTTCCTGTTTTATTTTTCTTTACTGGTACTCATACTGATTATCACAAACCTTCCGATGATACAGATAAAATAAATGCTACAGGGCAAGAAAAAGTTTTAAAATTTGTTTATGACGTTGCTTCAACAATTGTGAATTCAGAAACACGACCTGACTTTATTTCCGTTGAACGAAAGGACACAGGAAGAATGACAGGTACAAGGGTTTATGTTGGTACAGTTCCGGATTTTGCAGGTGAAGTGGATGGATATAAACTTGGCGGTGTTACTGACGGAAGCCCGGCAGCTAAAGCAGGTTTATTAGCAGGCGATATAATAATTAAATTTGGTGATAAAAAAATTTCAAACATTTATGATTTTACTTATGCGCTGGGAAATTATGTGCCTGGAGATAAGGTAAAGGTTTTAGTAATACGAGGTTTGGAAGAATTGACAATTGAAATTGAATTAGGATCGAGATAATGTATCTTTTTTGTTGTATGGACTTAAGTCTCCGTTACGATTTATTATGTGGATACAAAAAGAAATAACATTAAAATCACGTGGTAAAGGATTTCATCTTATAACTGATGAAATTTTAAATAATCTTCCTGAACTTAGAGAGATTAAAATAGGGTTAATTAGTATCCTGCTAAAGCATACCTCTGCATCGCTAACAATAAATGAAAATGCTGATCCTGATGTTAGAAGTGATATGAAAAAATATTTTGATGAATTAGTACCAGAAAATAAAAAATACTTTGAGCATATCTCTGAAGGAGCGGATGATATGCCTGCACACATTAAAACTTCGCTACTTGGTAACACATTAACAATTCCAATTACAAATGGCAAATTAAATTTAGGAACATGGCAAGGGTTATATCTTTGTGAACATAGAAATTATGGTGGAAATAGAAAACTATTAATTACTATCAATGGTGAATCTTAATAAAAAAATCTGACCCCAACTCTTGTCATAAATCCACTCATATTGTAAGATCTCTCTAAAACTCCATTTGGATAATTAAATCTGTTATCATCGTATGTCCAGCTAGGATGTGATTCGTGGTATGTAATTTCACCAAAGAATTCAGAATGCGGACTAATAGCAAAAGCAGCTCCAACACCAAAACGCCAATTAAAATCAAATGCAGCTTCAAACTCATCATCCATAGGATTTTGGAAATTCCTGTAATTGATAATGAGCAATTCAGCACCAAGTGAACCTGTGGCATAAAACTGTGCGCGATTAGAAACGGGGAATCGTGCTGAGATACCAAACATTACCGGGAAATCATGAATATTTGTTGATGCTCGTAACTCATTTATTTCACCATTTGCACCCGGATAAAACTGATTTAATTCATTGATTAATTTTTTATCTACATAATTGCGATTGAACCAATCAAGACTCCAGGTCCAGCTCATATATTTATCAAAGTGCTGTCCGCCTTCGATGCCGATAATGAAACCGCCATCTGTTGAAGATGGATTAAAATATCCAAGCTTTACAGCACCTGTATTCCATTGTGGAAATACATTTATCGACAGGAAAGCAGAAATGAGAAATATTCGTTTCATGGTTTTACCTTTCAAAAATATTAGATGGTTCAACTTAAATGCCAATTGGATAGTCTGGATTCATGTTCAATTATGAAAAGGATTTTTTGATTTGTCTCCTATAAGACACATAAGTGTGTAGAGTAAAATGGACTTGTACTCGCATCAGACTAGAGAGACGATATAAAATATCTGTTTTAAAGAGGTTAAAATATCAATATTCTATATCCGAAAGCCGACGATTGAATCTAAATTAGCCTTAACTAATTAATACTTCACAGAGCCTAATAAGCCAAATAGAATAAAGTAATATTTACATTTGATATAATTTATTCAAATTAAAATTTATTTTTTATCAACACAATGCTATCTTTGCAACAATCGATAAGATGAAAGAAAATTTCTATGGTAAAAGTTTTATTTGTTTGTATGGGAAATATTTGCCGCTCCCCTGCCGCTGAAGGAATATTTAAGAAGTTTGTGGATGATGCCGGATTAGAGAATGTCATATCAGTGGATTCTGCGGGAACAATTGGATATCATGCTGGAGAAATGCCTGATGCAAGAATGAGACAATATGCATCAAAACGTGGATATAATTTAGTCAGTCTTGCAAGACAATTTAATCCTAAACAGGATTTTGATGAGTTTGATTTTATAATAACAATGGACAATGATAATTATTCTGACATTCTAAGTTTGGATTATAATTCTCAATTCAACAAAAAAATATTTAAGATGGTAGATTTTATATCTGATAAAAATGTCAGCGAAGTTCCTGATCCGTATTACGGTGATGTAAATGGATTCGAATTTGTAATCGACATACTTGAAGATGGGACAAAAAATCTTTTAACTAAAATTAAATATGATATTGAAGGAAGAACTTAAACATAGAATTGAATCTGCAATTGAAGATAAAATAGTCTCTCAATACTCCGTTTCAGGCGGATGTATAAATGATGCAGTTATATTTACAACTATATCTGGTAAAACTTATTTTGTTAAGTCTAAAAATAATTCTGCAAAAGATATGTTCTTAAAAGAGGCTAATGGATTAACTGAATTATCAAAAGCAAATGTAATTCGTGTTCCTAAAGTTATTTTTGCTGCTGAAGAATTTATAATTATCGAAAATATAACACCCCAATCAAAGAATAAATTATTTTGGGAATATTTTGGAAGAGACTTAGCAAAACTACATAAGTTTACAAATTCTAAATTTGGTTTCTATGAAGACAATTACATCGGTTCAACTCCGCAATTAAACATTGCGAAAGGAAACGAAAATCTAAACTGGACAGAATTTTATTTTAACAAACGATTACTATTTCAATTTAAACTTGCAGAAAATAAAGGATACACCGGAGAAGAGCTTCGCACTGCATTTTTTCAACTTGAAAATAAGATTCATTTAATTCTAAAAGATTGTAACGCAATACCAAGTTTATTACATGGCGATTTATGGAGTGGGAATTTTATTATTGATGAAACTGGTAATGCATGTTTAATCGATCCGGCAGTTTATTATGGACATAGAGAAGCTGATCTGGCTATGACAAAATTATTTGGTGGATTTGATAAAAGATTTTATTCGGCGTACAACGAAGAGTTACCTTTGTGTGCTGGATATGAGTACCGCGAGAATATTTATAAATTATATCATGTGCTAAATCATCTGAATCTATTTGGAAGTGTGTATTATAATCAAGCTGTGAACTTAATGAAGTATTATATTTGATGAGTTAAAGTTCAGACATTTCTAAGGTGGCACATTCAACTTCAAGATCAAGTTTATATTTCAGGTGAGAATATAAGGCGGAAACATAGAAACGATAATAGTAATTTAAAAATAAAAAATGCCAGGCTTTAATATCCGTTTTTCCGGAAAGCTTGGCACTTTAAAATTAAGTAGACTATTAGAATTATTTTACATCTAAAACTTCAACATCAAAAATTAGTGTGGAGTTTGGTGGAATTTTTCCAAGATCACGATCACCGTATGCTAAGTTTGAAGGAACAATGAATTTTGCTTTGCTGCCCTTTTTCATTAATTGTACGCCTTCATCCCAGCCGGGAATAACCTGACCAACACCAGCAACAAAAGTAAAAGGTTCATCGCGTTCAACAGAACTATCAAACTTGGTCCCGTCTAATAAAAATCCGCTATAATGAACAGTAGCTTGCTTTTCTTTTTTAACTAACTCACCTTCACCTTCTTTTATGATTGCATATTTTAAACCTGATGCAGTAGTTTTAAATAATGTAGAATCAATTTCCCACATTTTAGCTGTGATTGCTTCTTTAGTACTAACTAATTCAACTAAAACTCTAATACTTGAGTTTGGAGGAACTGGCCCCATACCCTGAGGTCCATATGCAAGATTAGAAGGAATAACAATTGCTCTTTGTCCTCCAGCCTTCATTCCAACTATACCCTCTTCAGAACCTTTAATAAAGGATTCTGTACCAAGAACAAATTTCATCGGTTGATTCATAGCATAAGAATCAGCAATGAGATCAGCTTTTTTAGTGGAATCAACTGACCAATCACTAAAAAGGTCTGACGAGTCTTTAATAATCCAACCTTTAAAATGAATTTCCACTAGATCACCATTTTTTGCTTCAGCACCTGTTCCGACTTTAACTTCATTGTATTTAAGACCGGATTTTAAAGTAACTACATCTGGGCTTTTTGAGCAGCCGAAAATTAACACAACACTAAATAGCGCAATAAGAATACTTTTCATGAATTTTCCTTTAAATTGAGGGTCGAATATATCCATTTATTTAAATAAAACATAGAGCTGCTAGCCGCAATGTTTGATGTAAAGTGGTTAACGGAAGATGGTAAAAGTCACAATTTTATCAACTATTAATTGGAGAAGACTTAATAATTTTTCTCTAAAATATTGAAATAGTCAGTTAGATAACGGTACAAAAACATAAACTCAAATACTATAGATTTAATGCTTATATGAAATTATTCTTTTTAGTTATTTATTTATTTAATATATCTTCAAATACTCAGAAATTTATCGAGGAGACTCAGCATACAAATGAAATTATTGTGGACTGCAGTTATGTATTCGAAGATGCGATAAAAGGAATTGAAATCCCAAAATCAATACTTGTACAACTTACTTTAATTGATGTGGAATATTTTTCTTTTGATGATAAATTGCACAAGGGTCAGTTAGTCATAAATAAAAAAGTATCTAAAGATATTCAAGGAATTTTTGAGTTTATTAAAGCATCAAGATTTCCAATAGCAAAGGTAATACCAGCTGTAAAATATAGTTGGAATGACGATGCCTCAATGACTGATAATAACACCACATCATTTAACTATAGAAAAGTAAAAGGTTTTAAAGTCTTATCGCCGCATTCTTACGGAATGGCCATAGATATTAATCCTTTACAAAATCCACATATAAAAGGAAAAGTAGTTCAACCTGTAACCGGCAAATATGATCGAAATCTTAAAGGAACAATCTTGAGAGATTCAAAGTTGGTTAAGGAATTTGAAAAACGTGGCTGGCAATGGGGCGGCAGATGGAGAAGCTCTAAAGATTACCAGCACTTTGAAAAAAAGAACTGATAATTATTTTTTAAGAGGAAACATAAATTCAAGAAACCTATAGACTCTTTTAGCCCATGCATATTCATTATGCTCCGCTGTAGGATCTTTGAAATAAAGTAAATCACTATCTTCAATAAAGCCTTTTTCTTTGAGCACTGCAAGCATTTCATCTATCCCGGGTTGAAGTTTTTGCTCCATGCCAATCCCCCCGTTATCAATATAAATCTTTATGTTCTTTTTAGATCCTAAATAATTTCGAATGGGAGCAATATAATCAATCTTCTCTATTTTAAATGCTGGGGATAAACAAGCAGCTTTTGAGAAGACATCGGAATGTTCCCATAGCATAATGAATGAAATCAATCCCCCTCCGGAGGAACCGCCAACTGCTGTATTTTCTTTATCAGGTATAGTTCTATAAGTCTTATCTATAAAAGTCTTTAACTCTTCTATCACAAAGTCCATATAAGCTGAACCAAGTTCTGTGTTTCTATATTCATTTCCACGATTCGAAGTATTATAAATGCCAACAACGATTATCTCTCGAATTGAATTGGACTTGATTAAACTATCTGCGGTTTCATCTATTTGCCAGTCAATTCCAAACGAAGAGGTTGAAGGATCAAAGATATTTTGTCCATCTTGCATATAGAGAACAGGATAATATTTATCCGTCAGTGAATCGTAACTTGGAGGAAGCCAAACAATAATATCACGTGGTAGCACACTTCTACCTTCAAAGTTTTTATAATAACGTACTTTACCCGTGATTTGTCCTGTTACATTTAACTTAGAATTACCCCAATGTTCAATCCTAAATACCAACGTAGTATCGTTTAATACTCTATGTACAATGTTACCGGATACTGTACCGGATTCATTAAGAGCTTCTTCATCCCAACTACCTTTTGTAAACTTAAATTCAATTGACTCCCCAATCATAAAATCAAACATTTTTGACCAGGTTGAATCATTGATTTTGTTGAGTGAAATTTTATTCGGGTTCCAATTTCCTATTTCAGGTTTATTACCGGTAATAAATACTTTCTGAACCTCAGGCAGGGATGTGATTACTATTACTTGGATTTTACATTGAGGGAGTGTTGTGAATTGAATAAAAGATAAGATCCATAGAAATTGAATTAATATTTTCATTTGAAATTGTTTTTATTTTCTAAAAGTAAATATAGTAAATTAGGAGTAAGATTTTTTTTAAATGGAAATCACCAGAGATATTCTGTGTAAGTAATTTCACATTGAAAAAACAATGATTTCTCATATTTGTATCATTAATTAAATCTTTTGGAACAGTAGTTTATGACTATTCCGTTTGGAGATTTTCAAATTCGAAAATTTCAACAAACCGATGTTTCATCATTGGTTAAGTATGCAAATAATTACAATGTAGCAAGATTTTTGCGTGATGCATTTCCACATCCATATACACAAGAAGATGCAGTACGATGGATTAATTTTGTAACGATAGATAGTTTTAATCTTGCATTTGCAATTGCCGATGAAAAAGAATTGATTGGCGGAATCGGTGCAACGCCTAATCAGGATGTTAATAGATTCACTTCAGAAATTGGTTATTGGCTCGCTGAACCATTCTGGAATAAAGGAATAATTACAAAAGCAGTTAAAACATTTTGCAGTTATCTTTTTACTAATTATGACTTCAATCATCTAACTGCTTCTATCTATGAAGGTAATGATGCATCGATTAGAGTTGTCCAAAAAGTCGGGTTCGTACTTGAAGGTGTAATGCGGAAAAATGTTTTTAAAGATAATAGGTTTTTAGATCAATACATTTATGGATTATTGAAGGAAGATTTTATAATATGATTGCTAATCATCTTAAGCTAGATCTCATAAGGAATATTTTTAGACAATGGAACGGAAGTAAAGCAGACTTCATTCAAAAGCTTCCTCAAACAGCCTCCTATCGTGAGTATTACAGAATCTCATTCAACGGAAATACAGTCATTGGTGTTTTTAATGAAGACTTAAAAGAAAATGAAGCATTCATCTCATTTTCAAAAACTTTTAATGAACTTAATCTTAATGTTCCTAAAATTTTATATACTGATCTTCCTAATCATGTTTATCTGCTTAACGATCTCGGTGACACAACTTTGTATTCGATTATCCACTTAAAAAAGCACAACTATGCTTCTTCACCCGAGCTTGTAGATTTATACAAAAATTCACTTGAGAAACTTCAACGATTTCAAATCATTGCTGATAAAAAGATCGATTATAAATATTGCTATCCACGTGCAAAGTTTGATCGCCAATCTATCTTGTGGGATTTTAATTATTTTAAATATGATTTTTTAAAACTGGGAAGAATTGGATTTGATGAACAATTACTAGAAAATGATTTTCAGAAATTTTCAGAGTTTGTTGCTTCAGTTAATTCAGATTACTTTCTTTATCGTGACTTTCAGTCTCGGAATATAATGGTCAAAGATGATGATATTTATTTCATAGATTATCAGGGCGGTAGAAAAGGTGCTTTGCAATATGATGTCGCTTCGCTTTTATATGATGCAAAAGCAGAAATACCAATTTCGTTAAGAGAAGAATTATTAAATCATTACCTGGATAAACTTGAGTCAAGTTATAATATAAGCCGATTTGAGTTTATGAAATCTTATTATGCTTTTGTTTTGATACGAATTATGCAGGCTATGGGGGCTTATGGATTCAGAGGATTGTTTGAGAAAAAAGTTCATCTTATAAAAAGTATTATTCCAGCGACAAAAAATCTTAAATACCTCTTAGAAAACAATAAAATTGATTTTGATATTCCACATCTTCACCGGGTTTTCAAGAATCTGATAAACTCCAATGAATTTAAGATGTTCGAAGACAGAGATTTACCCAACGATAATCTTTCAGTTACCATTACAAGTTTTTCTTACAAGCGTGAAATACCTATTGATCTTGCAGATAATGGAGGGGGATATGTTTTTGATTGCAGAGGATTAAATAATCCCGGAAGATATCTTGATTTTAAACTTCTTAACGGACGTGATGCTGAGGTGATAAGTTTCCTGAAAGAAAATTCTGATGTTGATGTATATTTATCTAATACTTTCCAGCTTGTTGATTCCACAATTGAAACTTATCTTGAACGTGGTTTTAAGAATTTGATGATTAATTTTGGGTGTACTGGCGGTCAGCATAGGTCTGTTTATTGTGCTGATAAAATGTTTGAGTA
>Ga0105105_10000289_pt1 | contig 23385 bp, 17 predicted proteins | sample PPLLaktember2015_4_FD_79108 | JGI IMG/M metagenome (GOLD analysis project Ga0105105, IMG submission 79108) | Freshwater sediment microbial communities from Prairie Pothole Lake near Jamestown, North Dakota, USA - PPLs Lake P8 Core (1) Depth... | ecosystem: Environmental > Aquatic > Freshwater >...
AAAGGCCATCGGTAGACGTTATCACGGGACTAATAAAAGCAAATATCCCCTGCAGAATTGCCTTTAACGTTTCTTCGATGATTGACTCAAGGGTAATAATCGACATGCCCGGAGCGGAAAAATTGCTGGGCCGGGGAGACATGCTTTATATTCCACCCGACCAGGCAAAACCGACCCGTATTCAGGGCGCGTTTGTTTCGGAAAGAGAAGTCAGAGGATTGGTAAATTTCTTAAAAAATGAAAATCCACCGGTTCAATATACCGAAGAAGTTCTATCACAGCCTTTGGTCGTCAAAAGAGGAATGGCCTCAACCGGTGAAGGAGGGCGTGATCCTTTATTTGCAGAGGCGATAAGAATAATTTGTCAACACGATAAAGCTTCCGCTTCGCTTTTACAGAGAAGACTTTCGATAGGGTATTCAAGAGCAGCCAGAATCTTAGATCAGCTTGAGTCGGTTGAGGCGGTGGGAAGAGCCGAAGGCTCAAAGCCCAGAGATGTCTTAGTTCGAGACGCCGAAGAGTTCATCGCCAATATAGAGCAAACCTCTTAAATATATGATAAAAGCCGGAGAAAAATTACAAAAGGCCCGTCTTGAAAAGGGTTTGAGCCTGGACGACGTTGCCAAGGCGACCAAGATAAAGCAGTCCTTTTTATCCGATATCGAAAAAGGGGATTATCAAAATCTTCCTTCGACCTCTTATGCGCAAGGATTTGTCAGAAACTATGCAAAATTCCTAGAACTTTCCGAAGAGGAAATTTTAGCACTCTTCCGAAGGGAGTTTGATGACGAGAAGGCATATCGGGTTTTACCCAAAGGATTGGAGGCAAAAAATGAGTTTCCTATCGTGAGGCTTAAGATCGGACAGACGGTTTTTATCGGCGCGTTAGTTCTTCTTGCTTTCTTAGGATACATTCTTTTTCAATATCGCTATGCCTTTATGGATCCTCCGCTTGAAATACTGGCCCCCAGAAATTTAACTACCGTTTCTTCAACGCAAATTAACGTCGTCGGCAGAACCGACTCAAGTTCTACAGTTTTTGTTAATCAAAATGAAGTTTCGGTTGATCAAAACGGCAATTTTCAGAAAGAAATAAACGTTTTTCCGGGCAAAACCACGATTACGGTAAAAGCGGTTAATAAATTTTCCCGCCAAACCGAGAAGAAAATTCAGATAGAAGTAAAGATAGGTACTTGATCCCCAAGAATGCTTACTTTTTTCCAAGGTTTACATCCTTGCGTCAAAAGAGCGCATCTACGGGACAGGCAGTATAGGTATTGACATAACCTCAGAATTAAGCTAGTTTATATCTATGATAGATCCTGCCCAAACCGCTCTATTCATAGTCATCATCGTCCTCACGGTTCTTTTAGTGGTTTTGGGCATTCAGGTCTTTTTTATCTTAAGAGAGCTTAGGAAAACAATCGATAAGGCCAATAAGGTTTTAGACGATACGGGACTGATTACGGAAAGTGTTTCTAAACCGATTGCCTCATTTTCGACCTTGGCGATGGGCTTAAAAACAGGCGCAACTATCGCAAAAATATTCCAGGGCCAAAAGAAGCACAAAAAAGATGAATGAGGGTAAATTCTCCAGCGGATTTTTATTCGGATTAATTGTAGGCGGTGGCGCCGTATTTTTGCTTGGGACAAAAAGCGGCAGAAATTTACTGAAGATTTTGTCGGAGCGGGGAATGGACGGAATAGCAGATATCCTGGAAGAATATAATTTCGACGATTTAGAAGAAGAGGGGGAAATTCGGGAGGAGGAAGCCCAGCCAAGCGAAGAATCAAATCATGAGCCTCACGAACATCAAGTTTCAGAGAAAAAACCGGAGTCTCCAAAAAAGCACTTCTTCAAACGGATAAAGAAATAAACACGCTTACCTGTTTCAGATTTAATATCTTGGTTCGTGATGGTAATGTTCTTTGGGTGCCATTCCATGCTTTGTTGCCCGCGCTTGCGCGAGAAGCGCTTTAGTTATTGCTTCTTTGTCACCGCTAATTATAACTTCAGCAACCGCACCATAAAAATCTCTTTCCAATTTTCCTCTTTCCTCTGTATCTTCTTTTTGCCATCCTTGCGGACCGTGGGTATAAGCAAAAAGTGCTGAACCGACTTCGGGACCATAGGCTTCAATTGCTCGCAATCTTTGTCTTTCTAATTCTTCTCTTTGTCTTTTTTCTGCAAGAGCTGTTGCGTCGGCTTCTGCTTGAGCCAGCCCACGTTCTAAATCAGCTTGAAAATTGGACGAAACTCCTTCCGGTAATCTTGGTAACTCTGGAAGTACTACTTTTCTTCTTCCGCTGGCTTTTTCTCTTTCTCCGCTCATTTAATAATCACCTCGCTTTAGGCAGTAATGTGGCAGTTACTGATTCCCGTATTTTTTGATATTGGCGTTGTGCCCCTCAATCGTGGTTGCAAAGTGTAAGTGTCCCTGTTTATCCGAATAGTAATATAAGTAATCCGTTTTTGAAGGAGCAAGAGCGGCTTCGATTGCGGAGAGGCCCGGGTTAGAGATGGCGGTAGGCGGGAGGCCGGAAATTTTATAAGTATTATACGGAGAGTTAATTTTTAAATCTTCAAAGGTTAAATCCTTTTTCCACCATGATTTTGCGTCGTTTTGATAGCCCAACGCGTATTGCACGGCGGCATCAATCTGCAAAGCCATTCCTATATTTAACCGGTTCATAATAACCGAGGCAACCATCGGCCTATCTTGTGCGTACCTGGCTTCTCTTTCTACCATCGACGCAACGATTAGAGTTTGGGTATCGGTCAAGGCTGTAGTTTTTGTATTTTTAACGCTATTGTATTTTTCCTCAAAGTTATTTTTCATAAGCGTTATAATCAAGTCTACATCCGCGTCTTTGGGTATTAAATAAGTGTCGGGAAAAAGGTATCCTTCATTTGCTCTTAGAGTTGCCCTCCAAGACTCGTCGTAGCTGGGAATTTTCTCTTTCAAAAGATCGGCAATTTCATCGGCTCTTAGTCCCTCGGTGATCGTTACCCAAATATCCAACATCCCGTGGGTTAGGCTATTGGCAACATCCACCATATTCATTGAGGAATTAAGTCTAAAATCTCCGGCTTGAATTTGTTTATCGATACCGTTAAGCCTGGTATAAATGAAAAACACAACAGGATCCTTGATTAATCCTTGAGATTTTAGATTATTGGCGATTTCCCTTACCCCTTCACCCTGCTTGATTACAAAAATTTTAGGGGACTGATTGGAAGCGTTGGCCGCAAGTAGCCCATTTTGCCACCAGGCAAAAGCTAGAATTGCGAGTGTTACTAAAATTATTGCTGCGATAAGAAATCTTTTCATTAGTATTTAATAATAGGGAAATGCAATATGGACAGTTTCCCTTCCCTAAGATTATACACATTTTCGCTAAAAAGTGTATAGAGTACCTCACCCTTGGCTATTTTATCACCAATTTTCTTATTAAGATAAATTCCCGCACCTTTCTGCTTCGGAGCTCCGAGAATTTTTGCAACGCCGGTCATATTTTTGCTATTTAATTCTTTGACTACGCCGTCTTTATCTGCTTTATCTGCGAAGGAATATTCTCCTAATTTTAAGGTTTCGCTGTCAACGTTGGGGTTTCCCCCTTGCGCTTGGATAATTTGTTGAAGTTTCTCAAAAGCCCGGCCGGATTGCAAAAGATCAAGCGTCCAGCCGTAAGCATTTCCGTAAATCTCTTTAATTGCTTTCCTTAATTCTTCAGGACTATCTTTAAGGCAAAGCTCCAAAAGGTTACTCGCCAAATCTACCGCCCTTACTTCTAAATCGAGCGGTCGGTTCTTTTTTTGCTGTAAAACTCTTAAGGATTCTCTAATTTCCAAGACCGGCCCGATGCCTCTACCCGCAGGTTCTTCGGTGTGGTGAATTAAAACGCGTAGTCTTATTTTGAAGCGTTTGGCAAGGTATAGAAATTTTTTCTCAATTGCTTGAGCATCTTTTAAGTGGTGAATCTTAACATCCTTTCCATAAGGCAAATCGATTACCACGTGATTGCTGCCGAAGGCAATTTTTTTAGCCATTATGGAAACGAGAATTTTATCAAAACTTTCAAACATTAAGGGTTTTTCGACCTGAATTATCAAATCATCGGCAGGAGCGATTTTAAGACTTCCTCCCCAGACTATGCAGCCGTTGGTTTTGTCAACCACTTCATAGATTTGTTTTTCGGTCAGATCAACCGGCGCCAAAACTTCCATGTCATCGGCCGTCCCGCCCACGGTAGTGATTGCCCTGGAAGAGCTTTTGGGAATTTTAAATCCGGCCGCGGCCACAATCGCTACGACAATCGGAGTCGTTCTTGTGCCGGGAACTCCGCCGACAGAGTGTTTATCGGCAACGATTCCTTTGAATTCCAACTTCCTGCCGGTCTCGACCATGGCCTTGGTTAAATAATATAACTCATCATTCGTAAACCCTTCCGAATATCCCGAGGCGGCAAAATAGGTCGTTAAAACATCATCAAATTTCTTCCTCGAGATCTGGTCCATGATCGCGTAGACTTCCCGATAGGTTAAATTTTTGCCTACGAGTTTTTTTCTAATGGCGTCGATGGCCAATTGTTTTTCGGTTATCATACCTGGTTGAAAATAGTGTGGATAAAACTTCTAAATATTTTTCCGATAAAAAATAAGACCTCATTGATAACGTTTCGAATTGTCGGCCAAATTTGAACTAATATTTTTTGCCATAAAGGTCTCTCTTTCATAATCTTTCTATTCTCGCCCTCACCGCCAGTCTTTTCCAGATTGTTCCGGGAGGAGCGCAAGTAACTAAGGTCAGAAAGCTGTCGTCAAAGCTTTGTTGCAGGATGGAAGTATTCTCGGGGTCAACGACGGTCACACTTTCTACATTATATTTATAAGTGACGCTGTCTACGTTAACAACTATTTTATCTCCCGGAACAAGTTCATAAAGATAAGTAAAAACCGTTTTATAATTTCTGGACTCGTAAAGCTGGGGGAGAGTGGAGTGTCCGAAGACAACGGCATTTCCTTTTTCCGCAGGAATGGCGGTTCCACCGTAATTAACCAGATGTTTGGTTAAGTCCGTATCAACCGTTGAGACTGCGGCATTTTTGATATTAAGTTTTGGAATCGAAATCGAATAAAACTTGATTTTTTGTTCGCCATCCCTTTGGTACTTAAAATCGGGAAACCAATTGTCGGCGTTGGTGTAGTCAACTCCTATTTGTGAAGCTTCTCTTAAAAGGCTTTGAAAAGTTGAACCGGAAACAACCGATTTCTGTGGAATCGGCGCCGTGACGGCTTGATTGGCAAAGACGGGAGCAAAATAAATTTGCCAGGAAATTAGAGGAAAGAAGACATAACCTACCATCGTTAGTCCGGCCAAAATAAATCCGAGTCCGAGCAAACGAATAAGACGTTTTTTTCCAAAACCTTTACCCTTTTTGTAATAGCGTTTAACCATTTACTTTGAAGTTATTTGGATGGTTATATTTTTGGGATTTCCAGGCAGGTTTTGGGAAAAGAAGAAAAGATTCGGGCTTAGGCTTACTTCGGCACTTTCGACTTGCGGGATATTGGCTAAGATGTTCTTTGCTTTCTGAACGGATACTCCGGCGATTTGTTTTGTCAGTTGGTCTTGATCGACCCTTGGCAGGAGTCCCGCTTTAACGGTTAAGTCCGCCGACACGTCGCCGTTTTTATCAATAGTGATATTCTTGGCGTCGACGGACAAGTTCTCACTTTTGATTTGGTTTTCTCCCGCGTTAAATAAAGAAACAGCGAGTTTTAGCATATCCGCTTTATTATAGGTGAGCGTTTCGAAATTTACGGTTGCCTTAAGGGTTACCTGATTTGCCTGGTCACCCGCTTTTTTATCGAAACTTTGTTTGTCGCTGTCGACTGTTTCTTCGACAAAATTTGATAAGATTACGTTATCTCCGGTGACTTTACTTCTGATATCGTTTTTTGCTTTATCTTCCAATTGTTTCGGTAAGTCATCGAGCAGTTTTTGAATGTCATCTTTAGAAACGACCTGTACGGTTTTTTTGGTTCCTCCCGAAAAAGCGTTGTCATTTTTGGCGGCAACGGAAGAGTCTTCTCCCGAAACGGTGAATTTTGTCCCCGAAGGCAAATTGTAGTCCTGGCCGATGTCGTTGGCGGTAACGTTGACGGTTGCGGTCGATGCCAGCGTTGCGTCTCCCGAAGCGACGTTAACGGCGCTATCCAGGGTATATTTTAAGCCGTTTGCGGAAACGATATTTGTTCCGGATGCGATAGAAATCGAGGTGCCGACGTTAAAAATGGTCACTTTTCCTTTAGCCGGGGTACCGGTATCTTTTTTACCGGTGGTAGATATTGTCATGCTACCTTCTTCGGAAACCGAAACCGGTTGAGAAGCAATTACGTTACCGTTGATGTCGGTTGACTTATCGGACGAAAAGACAACCGAAGCATTTTTTTGATCTGCTTTCGGGTTAACAGTCAAACTAACGGTTGCTTTAGTAGAGGAAACCAGAAAGAAAAAACCGACGATAAGTAAAAGGATGATTGCGATTGGGATAGCTAGCATTGCTTTACTCTTAGGCATTTTCATCGCTGTCAGTTGTCCCAGGAGATTTAATCCGGATACTTTTGCCTTAGAAACCACTAATAGGGCATTTTCGATAAAGCCTGTCTTTTTCTCTTCTTCAACTTTTACTTCCTCGGGAATTTCGGCAATTTCCTCCTTAACTACTTCATCCGGTAGCGTTTCGGCCTTCAACTCCTCTTTTACGGGAGCCTTTTTGGCAACGTCCCCGTCTTCCATAAAACCGAAATACTCCAAGGACTCGTCTTTGGCGACATAATCGAGTTTCCCTTCCTGTTTCTCAGGTTCTTCAATTTTTTCCTCCCCCTCGGCAGGGGCTTCCTCTTTGGTTATTTCAGGCTTAGGTTCTTCTTCGTCGGGGGCTTTTACCGGTTCGAAATTTTCCAATTCGTCGGGTGAGATTTTTTTGGGCTCTTCGTCAAAGTCCACGCTTAAGGAGTCATATAACAGTTGAGCGCCCATTTGGGTAGCGGCTCCCAAAAGCATGGATTTTATCGAAGCGTCTTTGGGCATACTGGTTATTTGGGGAAGGTGCAAAAAAGGTAGGCTTTTACTCCAGCGGTGGCCGATAAACTCCTGAGCCAATTCCTCATCGTCTGTTCCGTAAATTACCAGTCTTGCCGGCATGACTTCCGGCGTTTGGAAATGTTTCAAAAGAGTATCAACCGTAAAGGTAGCGGATTCGTGGATTTCCGAGGATCTGGTCTCGATAATTTTTCCGCTTTTAACAACGGAGACGGTAATATATTTTTCGCCCATTTCGACAAAAACTGCGGTTACGGGTGCGCCTTCCTCTTTTTGCAAAAGATTAACAACGCTTTCTGCGGAAACCAGAAAGCCGATCGGTTCAAGTCCCAATTCGGTGCTGGCTCTTTTAAGCTTTTCCAAATATTCTTTTTTGATCTTATTATCTTCGATCCAGCCGTCTTTTAGACCAAAAATGGTTTTGTGGGATTCGATATTTTCCGGCAACACGCTTTCGGCTTGGGTAATCGATTTATCTAAAACTTTCAGGAATTTTTCGGTGGTTGCATCTTCGATGGTGTTTTCAAAATTTTCTTCTCCGTGGCCTAAGTATTTAATGGTGTTACCTACTTTTGAAAAAAGAATCGAGGTAGCCCTTTCATTTCTTAGCACTAATGCTAAATAGTATTCCGGTTTTGCTTTACTTTCTATAAAAGGTAACTTCATATTTCAATCAAATCAACCAACCTCAGCGTACAATCTTCGTTGACCATGGCCTATATTTTCCTGCTTTATTATTTTAAACTGTTTGATCTGTGAAGTAAAATTAACGTGAGGCCCGCCGCAGAGTTCTTTGGAATAATCATTGATAAAATATACTTTGACATCATTTGCATACTTTTCGTCAAAAAGCCCGATTGCGCCAATCTCTTTGGCTTTTTCCAAGGGCATGATTTCAAAACGGACGGGTAAATTTTCCTTAATTTTCCCATTCACCGTCTTTTCAATTTCGGCAATTTCGCTGTCTTCCAGCTTTCGGTCAAAGTTAAAATCAAACCTTACCCTCTCGGAAGTAATATTCGAACCTGTTTGGTGAAGCTTTTCGCCAAACATATCCTGTAAGGCTTTATGAAGTAGATGAGTGGCGGTATGTCCCATGATAGTTTTTTCACTATGGTCTGCAAGACCGCCTTTAAACTTTTGTTCTGCACCGGCACGGGATAATTTTTGGTGCTCTTCCATTTTCTCTGCAAACTGCTGTTCGTCAAACACGTATCCTAAGCTTCTGATTTGAGTAGGAGATAAGCCGTGAGTGGTATACATTTTGAAAGCGTCATCCGCAGAAATGTTCATGAAGTTGTCATCTTGTTCGGATGGTTCAGCAGAGGGCGAAGCGCTTATAATCTTTTCCGCTTTACCGATGGTCTTTTGATAATTTTGCTGCTCTTCCAAAATAACATTTTTAATTTCTTCATATTTTTCTTTCAAAATCTCATCGGTTGGGGAATATTGTTCAACAATTTTTTGTAATACCGCAGAAATGTTTTCGCCATCTAGAATGCGGAAGTTATCCAGAGCTCTTCTGATTAATCTTTTAAGGATATATCCCTGCTCGGTTTTGGCTGGCTTTATATTCTCGGAAGCGATAAAAACCGAGGCAGCCAAATGGTCGGCGATAATCTGCATTTCTTTTTTGTTTTGTTCATAAGGCTTGCCGCTTTCATCTTCAATTGTTTTAATGATTGGGGAGAAAAGGGAAGTCTGGAAAACATCAGACTTTTCTTCAATCGCCGCCAGTAGTCTTTCGATTCCGCCGCCGTAATCGACATTTTTCTGCGGAAGTTCTTCAAAACCCGTTTCGGTTTTTTTATACTGCATGAAAACAGAGTTGGCAATTTCCAAAAACTTTCCGCATTCGCAGTCAACAGGATTATCTTTACACTCTTTTTTATGTTCAACGTCGTCAAATCGATAATATACTTCGGTGTCGGGTCCGCCAATCTCACCAACAGGCATGTTATCGGGGATTCCACTTCTTGACCACCAGTTTTTATCCACTCCGGCGAAAAAGATTTTATCTTCCGGTACTATTCCTTTCCAGATTTCAAAGGCTTCATTATCTTTTTCAATATTTCCATCGCCCTTAAAAACAGTAATGTAGAGTTTTTCTCTATCAAGACCGAATTCTTTGGTCAACAATTCCCATAGCCAGGGGATTTCCTCGCTTTTAAAATACTCGCCAAGGGACCAATTGCCAAGCATCCTAAAAAAAGTTTCATGTCTATTGTCGCCGACTTCTTCGATGTCAACGGCCCTAAAGCAATTCTGGACATTTACCAGTCTTTTTCCGGCGGGGTGCGGCTCACCCAATAAATAGGGGACTAAAGGCTGCATGCCGGAGGAGGTAAAAAGGGTGGTTGGGTCATTTTCCGGAATAAGGGGAGAATTGGCAATTTGCTTGTGCCCCCGCTTTTCAAAAAAGTTAATATAGATATCGATTATTTCCCTTGCCGTCATGGATAAATTATAGCAGAAAACCACCCATAGCTTTAATATCTATCTCTAAAGCGCTATAATCCGATTAGTTCATGCAAAAATTTTTCGAAAAATATATTTCTTCAATATCCTCTAAATTTCCTTATGAAGAAACTAGCGAAATGGGTTACCGTGCTGACTTTGAAGATTTGCTAAAAGAAATATTTAGTTCAATAAATAATACTCACATATTTCACGATGCTAGATCTCAGCAGGGAAACAAACCAGACTTCGTTGTTTTAAAAGATAAAATCCCACTTCTTTATCTCGAGGTTAAAAATATTGGGACTTCACTTGACAAAATTGAAAAATCCGAACAAATGTCTAGATATTATGGATATGCAAACCTTGTTCTAACCGACTATACAGAATTCCGTTTTTATAGAAATGGCGTTCGTTACGAAGAGCCAATAAAAATAGCAAATTACGATCTAAGAAATAGAACAATATCTCCTATTCAGGATAACTTTGGATATCTTACTAAAACTTTAGTTGATTTCACTCAATCGTATAAGGAGCCTATTAGATCCGCAACTCATCTTGCGAAAATTATGGGAGGTAAAGGCCAAAGGATAAGAAATAATATTAGGCAGTTTTTATCAATTGATTCTGAAAAGAATAAAGGGCTCATGCTTATCTATGAATCATTTAAAAAACAATTAGTTCATGATTTAACAAAATATGCTTTTGCAGACATGTATGCACAAACGTTAGTCTATGGTTTATTTACAGCAAGATTTTTTGATATTTCTCCTACAACATTTTCTCGTGAAGAGGCTCGTGATCTTATACCTAAATCAAATCCACTTTTAAGAAGTTTTTTTTATCACATAACTGGATCTGATTTTGATGATCGTCTCGAATATATTGTGAATGAACTTTGTGAAGTGTTTTCACATTCAGACGTTAAGGAGTTGATGGAAGAATATACACGAGAAAACCTAAGAGGAGAAATAAAATCAGGCCAAGATTCAATAATACATTTTTATGAAGATTTTTTAAAAGAATACGATTTTGAGTTACGTAAAAAAATGGGTGCGTATTATACGCCACTTCCTGTTGTACAATTTATTATTAAGTCCGTGGATTATCTGTTAAAAAAAGAGTTTGAGATTATAAATGGTTTTGCTGATACAACCAAAAATTCAATGGGAATTCATAGGGTTCAAGTTCTTGATCCTGCTGTTGGTACAGGCACCTTTATAAGTAAGATCATTCGTCAAATATACGAATCATTAGGGAAGGGACAAGATGGAAGATGGCCTGCTTATGTACAGAATGATTTATTGCCACGTATTAATGGATTTGAATTAATGATGACTCCTTATACAATTGCGCACTTGAGATTAAGTATTGCGTTTGAACAAACAGGTTTTAAATATTTTAATGCAAAACGTTTAGGAATTTATCTTACAAATACCCTAGAAGAAAGTTCTCCTCAGCAAAGTTTATTCTCTGGCCCAGGATTCTCGAATAGTATTGCAGAAGAGGCCCGAGAAGCAGCTGAGATAAAAGATAAAAAACCAATAATGGTAGTAATTGGTAATCCGCCATATAGCGTAAGTTCATCGAACAAGAGTGATTGGATAGAGAATTTAATGAAAGCATATAAGGAAAATTTGAATGAACAGAATATACAACCATTATCCGATGATTATATTAAATTTATTCGTTTTTCCGAGCATTTTATAGATAAGAATGGAATCGGAATTGTAGCTTTGATTACAAATAATTCATTTATTGATGGCATTATTCATCGTAATATGAGAAAGCATTTATTGGAAACGTTTGATCAAATTTATATTCTTAATTTGCATGGAAATTCTAAGATACAAGAAGAAATTCCAACTGGAGAAAAAGATGAAAACGTATTTGACATACAACAGGGGGTATCTATTAATATATTCGTACGAAAGAGTGGGGACAAAAAAAGATTAGGTGAAGTTTTTCATGCAGACATTTATGGTAAACGCGAAAAGAAATTTAAAACCCTTAACGCGACTAATTTACAAAAGATTAATTGGGAAAAATTAAATTATACAGATCCATATTATTTTTTTGTTCCAAAGGATTTCCGTTCAAACGATAAGTACCTTGAAGGATTTAGTGTTACGGAATTATTTAATGAGAAAACAGTGGGAATCGTAACTTCGGGTGATGCTATTTTTTTGGCTAAAGATGATGAAGCCTTAATGAAGCAAGTGAAATTAAAGTTTGGCGAGCTACAGTATGATAAAGATCTTATTAGAGATTATTTATATAGACCTTTTGAAATACTCAGGATATATTATGATCCTAAATTATTAGGTAGAGCGAGAGAGAATGTATTTAAACATTTTAAGAGGGACAATATTGGATTAATAATATCTAAGCAATTTGGAGGCCATAAGCAATTTATTGTTTTTGTTACAAAGTCAATAAACGATAAAAGTTCTCAGCCATTTGCTCCGTATTATAATCACCCTCTTTATGTTTATTCAGGAGATGGAACACGTCTATCAAATCTAAATAAAGAAATTGTCGATGAGATAGAAAAAAATGTTGGGGAATTTTCTCCCGAAGACATTTTTGATTATATTTATGCTGTTTTACACGCACCACGTTATAGAGAAAAATATAAGGAATTTTTAAAAATTAATTTTCCGCGAGTACCTTACCCTAAAGATAAAAATACTTTTAATAAGCTTGTAAAATTCGGGACAGAATTGCGTCAGCTTCACTTACTTGAATCACCAAAAGTAAACGATTTCATAACTACTTATCCTGCAGATGGCTCAAACGTTGTAGAAAAAGTCATCTATGAAGACGACAAAGTTTTTATTAATAAAGATCAATATTTTGGCAAGGTGCCGGAATCGGTTTGGAATTTTTATATCGGTGGTTATCAACCAGCTCAAAAATGGCTAAAAGATCGTAAGAATAGAATTCTTACAAACGAGGACATTGAACACTATCAAAAAATGATCGTTGCGCTGTCTGAAACAGAAAAAATCATGAAAAAAATAGACGAAGAAATAAAATTGTAGAAAATTCTCAAAATTGGTATAATCTATTAGTCGTGAAAACGAATACAAATTTAACAAAAATATTTAATAAATATAATGGTTTATGGGTGGCTTTGGATGAATCTCTTCGCAATGTGATTAGTTCTAATAAAAATGCCGAAAAGGTATATAAAGAAGCTTTAGAAAAAGGGTATAAAAAACCAACTTTATTTAAGGTTCCACAAGAGAATTTACCATACTTCGGGTTTGTGAAATGAAGCTTACTTTTGATTACCTTAAGACAGGCTTATGGTATCGTCCGATAATTCCGGTGACTTTTAAATGCAATAAAACGGAATTTAATTACCTGGCTCTTATTGATTCTGGTTCGGACTTCAACATCTTGCATGCCGATATAGCAAAAATTCTCAAGATTGATCTTTCAAAACTTAAAAATCCCGTCAATTTTAATGGGATAAATGGAAAAGGGGTTGGTTATTTTACGACAATCGATATAGGTGTTGGTAATAATTTTATTAATACTCCGGTTGTTTTCTCAAATGACATTTCTAATAATGGCTATGGCATACTTGGACAACAGGGATTTTTTAACAAGTATAAAATAGAATTTGATTATCTTAAAAGAAAAATTAGTTTGACTTCTTAGCCACAAAAGAGTATATTCCGTCTACCTGCTCTTCGAAAGGATTATCTATGGCTAAAGAAGGATAACCTATACCCATTCCTCAAAAAGACGCGTTGGGACGGGAACCGATTGATTTAATTTCCGATGGCGGGCGAAGGGCGCGTTCGATTATAGATGAGGCGCAAGCAAGGTTAAAACCTTATATTTTGGTAACGAATGCGTTAGATAAGCAAGATTTAGATGCTTACCGCAACCACTCTACGCACTTGTTTATTAGTGGACATTATTTTTCGCCTCAAGTGTGGTTTGGCAATCTAGGTAATCCCCAAAAACCTTGTGAAATTATCTTAATGGAGGTAAGGCAAAAGTATCCAATTGTAGACGGATATTGGTCAGTTGCAACTCCGGACGGTACCCGGCTGATATATGGGAGAGAGCTCCTTTTTGGGAAAGCTACGGCGATAGAATTACTGTCACAAGTAAAACCGGGTGGAACAGCCAAAGTGAGGGGAAGAGGTAGATATAGACAGCATTCAAAAATACAAAGTTTGAATGATCATCTGGCTTGTGAGGAGGCTGTTAATTACTCTTTTAGCCATCGTGTGAGATTTGCGTTAGAGCTTTCGTTATCGGAAGATTCCGGAAGGGTTGATTTCCGCTTTACTATCGGAAAAACTACCCAAGAATTAACTTTTGAAAAAGGAAGATTGCTTAAGCTCCCCAAATATTCCCATCGGATTATTCCCCGTAATCAATAGGAGCGCTACACCGCGAAATTTCCCCATTGATTTTTGTTTGGAAAGTTTTATAATCACTATTACTGCTTTCGAAAGCAGTTTTTTATGAGCGCAGAGCATTTGACACCTGATTTAATGTCTCTTAAAGAAAGAGTTTCGACGTTAAGGCAGTTAGAATCTCCCCAAGCCAGAGCGGAATGTGCGCAGTTAATTAGAGATTATTCCGTAAGCCAGGTAGAAACATGGAGAAGAATTCCGATGGCGGCGCTTATGGCCGACGAAGATCCTGGAGTTAACGGAGACAATGCCCCGGCTTATTGGGACGGCTATTTACCGCTTTTATCCAGTATCCGCCCAGATGATCCGGCTCCTGCGGTATTAGTAGATTTAGAAACCGGTGAACTTGTCCGCGGACACCGCTACGATGAGGTAAACGAACAAACAGAATTTCATAGAGGAAATGCTCAGCCCGAAGTTCCGGCAGAAGATGAAGATTTGTTAAGGATAAGATTAGAAGAGCTGAACGCAAGAGATTTACTTGACGAATTAATTGAGCGTCAGGTTAGGGTCAGCGTCTTAGAGGATCCTGTAAATGCCGAGTGGATAACCTCCAAACGAAAAGCGGTAATAAAAAGAGTTAGCTTAGGGTTACCTTATACAAGACGTAATCCTCAATCCTAGGCAACATAAAATAAAAATCATCTAGGATTTACGCGGGCGTACATTTGCGCGTCACGAGTTAATTGGTCGATACGTGCGGGGAGTGCATTATACGCAACCACCTGTCCGTTTAGGTTAATCTCTGATACTTGATTATAAAATTCTTCGGGATCAATATCTTCGGAAGGTGCGCCTACAATAACTCCAACTTTACAGTTGCGGCTGCGCCTTTGTCCGTTAGGCACAACAACAATAGTTTCATCTGTTTTGGGAACTCTTACCAGCCCTGCAGATAATCGGCCTGCATGATCATTGGAAACAGATACTTTACAAAGCTCTACGCCTAATTCCGGATCGCCATTTATTGCCTTAACAACTTCGGAGAAATTTCTAAATAGTTCCGAATGCTGTTGCTCTAAATATGACATAGGCGCGATTATACTATCAAACAGATATTTGTCAATGCTATAATATCAACATCATGCAAAATCAAGTAGATAAGTTGGAAGGAGTATTAGTCTTTAATCGGGCCGCTTTTTCCGATGAAAGAGGATTTTTTAAAGAAGTTTTAAGGCTTAGTGAAGTCAGAAGGGCTTTAGGCGAAGAATTTATCGTCAAACAGGTCAACCATTCAAGGTCTTTAAAAAATACCCTACGCGGAATTCATGTCGCTCCCTGGAATAAGTTAATCTATATCCCTCATGGCAGAGTCCAATCCGTGATAGTCGATTGCCGCAAAGATTCTTCGACTTTCGGCAAATACCAATCGACAATCTTAGGAGAAGAGAATAAGTCCGCAATGTTTATACCGAAAGGCTTAGGGAACTCATATTTAGTTTTAAGCGAAGACGCAGATTATGTTTATTTAACCGATGAAGAATGGGCGCCGGGTAGAGAAAAGGGAGTTATTTGGAACGATACAGATTTGGGGATAGCTTGGCAGCTCGAAGGCGAGCCGCTTTTGTCCGAAAAAGATAAAGAAAACCCTACATTTTCGGAATTTACCTCGATTAGCCAATAAAAATGGAGACCCCGCATGTTTGCCCAAGCAGGGCCTCCGCGGGAAATTATAGACGATTGGGTAAGAATGTCAACCCCTCAAAATTTACCGTTAAGTTTTACCGCTTGACACGCCTTCGAGATATATGATATAAAAACAACACTCTATAGGAATAAATGGAAAAGGTGAAAAGCCTTTGCCATTTTTTTGGCATCTGCCAACTTTCCTATAAGTCGAATTTATTTTTTAAAGAGAGATTATCTGATGGTTAAATCAAGTAAAACCGACAAGAAAGACAACGTAAGAATTAATTGGGGAAAAGAATTTCCTTTACTTCCAAGACTAGACCTTCTTGCTATTCAAAAAGAGTCTTATCAGTGGTTTTTAGACGAAGGAATTAAGCAGGTTTTGCAAGAAATCTCCCCGATAGACGACTTCACCGAAAAAAACTGGAACCTCGAATTAAAAGACTACAGAATAGGAAAAACAACCAACACACCCGAAATCGCCTTAAACAAAGGAGTCACTTTTGACGCCCCACTTTATGTCAACACCACTTTGACCAACAAGAAAACCGGTGCGACATATAACCAGGAAGTTTTTCTAGGAGACATTCCGCAAATGACCGACAAGGGTACTTTTGTCATCAACGGTATCGAAAGAGCGGTCGTTAACCAGTTGGTCAGAAGCCCCGGTGTTTTCTTTACCGCCACCCAAGATAACGTTACCGGAAAAACTTTGTACAACGCGGAAATCAGACCCGTTCACGGTTCCTGGCTTGAATTTACGACCACCAGACACGAAACCGTCATGGTAAAAATCGACAGAAGAAGAAAGTTTTTAGCCTCCACTTTCCTAAGGGCTTTGGGCATTTCCTCAAACGAAGACATCAAGGCAAGATTCAGGGACGCGGAAGCAGACGGAAAAACCCAATTTATCGAAAACACCCTGCTTAAAGATGACACGGTCGATTCCTCGGAAGCTTTAATTGAGATTTTTAAGAAAATGCATCCCGGAGAGCCGGTCGTTTTGGATAAAGTCAGGGAGAATTTCTTGGGAATGTTTTTCAATAACCGTCGCTATGACCTTGGGGCGGTGGGAAGATACAAAATAAATAAAAAGCTGGAGGGAACGCCGGGATTTCATGCGCCAAATGACGATGCGCAAATTTTAGCGGTAGAAGATATTATCGGTACAATCGCCTACCTTATTAAACTCGTTTCGGGAACAGAAGGGGTAGACGATATCGATTCCTTAGCCAATCGAAGAGTCAGATGCGTCGGAGAATTAGTCGCAACCACCGCATTCAGAATCGGAGCGTTAAGATTGGAAAGATCGGTTAAAGAAAGAATGAGCTTAATTCAACCCGATATACCGGTTTCAATCTCCGGGTTGATTAATGCCAGGCCGATTATGGCGGCGATCAATGAATTTTTCAGAACTTCCCAGCTTTCCACAATTTTAGACCAGACGAATCCTTTGTCGGAAATCGACAACTTAAATAGATTGACCGTTATGGGAACCGGCGGAATTAGTAGAGAAAGAGCAGCCTTTTCAATCCGTGATATCAACAGTTCCCAGTATTCCAGAATCTGTCCGATCAGAAGCCCCGAAGGACCGAATATCGGCTTGGTAACCTATATGGCATTATATGCCAAAGTCAATAAATTCGGATTTTTGGAAGCGCCTTACCGAAAAGTCGTTCATGAAAAACGCGGTAAAGAGATAATCTCTAAAGCCACCAACGAAATAGTCTACCTTTCGGCCGACGACGAAAGAAAACATTACGTTACCGACGCGGAAGTGTTAGCCGATAACGACAGGATTTTGGAGGAAAGAGTTCCGGCAAGATATGGCGGCGAGTTTATTGAAACGGAAAAAGAAAACATCGAATACGTCGATTTGGTGCCGCGCCAAGTTGTAGGTAGCGCCGCATCCTTAATCCCATTTGTCAGCCATGATGAGGCCAACAGAGCTTTGATGGGAACCCACATGCAGTGCCAGGCGGTTCCTTTAATCGCCCCCGAAAGTCCGATGGTCGGAACGGGAATGGAAGCGGCAATTTCTCAAATGATGGGAAGAGTCATTCATTCACCATACGACGCGGAAGTAGTATATGCCGACGCAGACAAGGTTATCATTAAAGGTAAGGGCAAAAAGGAAGAAGAGATTAAAGTCGATTCTTTCCAAAGGACCTCCCAGGCAACGGCCTATACTCAAAGAACGGTTGTTAAAACCGGACAAAAAGTTAAAAAAGGCGAACTCTTAGTCGATGGACCGGCGTCACAAAACGGAGAATTGGCCTTAGGACAAAACCTTTTGATCGCCTATACCTCTTTGGACGGGTTGGGCTACGAAGACGGAATTGTAATTTCGGATAGATTGGTTAAGGAGGATACGCTCTCCTCGATTCATATTGAAAAATATGAAGCCGCGGTGGTCGAGACAAAATTAGGGCCGGAAGAAACAACCCGGGACATTCCTAACGTTTCCGAAGAAGACCTGGCCAATTTAGACGAAGACGGAGTTATCGTTATCGGTTCGGAAGTAGGACCGGGAGACATTTTGGTCGGAAAAATCGCTCCCAAAGGTGAAACGGAGCTTTCCGCGGAAGAAAGACTTCTAAGGGCAATTTTCGGAGAACAGGCAAGAGAAGTCAGAGACACTTCCTTAAGGATGCCGCATGGAGAAAGGGGAACTATTATCAGCGTGCAGGTTCTTGACAGGAAAAAAGGCGACGAATTGGAACCGGGAACTTTACGAAAAATCCTTGTCGAAGTTGCCCAGTTTAGACACGTCGTAATCGGGGACAAGCTCGCCGGACGACACGGAAACAAAGGAGTTATCTCAAAGATTCTACCGGAAGTGGACATGCCACACTTAGCCGACGGAACACCGGTTGATATCATCATTTCCCCAATTTCGGTACTTGCCCGTATGAATTTAGGACAGCTTTTGGAAGCCCATCTTGGTTGGGCACAAGCGCAATTGAAGGAAAAAATCGCAATCCCCGTTTTTGAAGAGGTCAATGAAGAAAAAATCGTCAGCGAACTTAAGAAAGCCGGGTTGCCGGTTGACGGGAAAGCGGTTCTTTATGACGGACGAACGGGCGAACCATACGAGAATCCGGCAGTCGTCGGAATCGAATACATGATGAAACTTATCCATATGGTCGAAGATAAGACTCATGCCCGCTCGACCGGACCGTATTCTTTGGTTACCCAGCAACCTTTGGGAGGAAAAGCGCAAATGGGAGGACAACGCCTAGGAGAGATGGAGGTCTGGGCACTGGAGGCGCACAGGGCAAGATACACTTTGCAGGAAATGTTGACGACTAAATCCGACGACGTCGTCGGAAGAGCTAAAGCATTCGAAGCAATTGTTAAAGGAATGGATATTCCGACTCCAAAAGTTCCCGAGTCATTCAAAGTTTTGATTAAAGAACTCAACGCGTTGGGGCTTAACGTTGTCCCGGTCGGGGCGACAGTTGTGCCGGCAGCCGGAGAGATTGTGTTAGAAAGTGTGGAGGCACAGAAGGAAGAGGAAAAAGTTGCCGTAGAAGCAAAGGAACTCGAACAAGCCTTAGGCGGAACAGAAGTGGTAACACAGGGTCAGGAAGTGGCAGAAGCGCCTGTAGAAGTAACCGAGGCAACGGGGGCAAAGGAGTTAACAAATGAATAACGATAAGAAAAATAAAGACATCACAATTTTGGACTTTAAATCTTTAAAGCTCCTGTTGGCGAGCAAAGAGGATATCATGAACTGGTCTTACGGTGAAGTAACCAAACCGGAGACCATCAACTATAGAACCTTAAGGCCTGAAAAAGACGGACTTTTTGACGAAAGAATTTTTGGACCAACCAAGGATTGGGAATGTTATTGTGGAAAATACAAAAGAATCAGAAATAGAGGAATTATCTGCGACAAGTGCGGTGTCGAAGTGACGCTGTCAAGAGTAAGAAGAGAAAGAATGGGGCACATTACGTTGGCTGCTCCGGTTACACACGTGTGGTTTTTCAAGGGTTCATCTTCGCCGCTTTCCCTAATCTTGGACATGTCTCAGAAAAATCTTGAGTCGGTTATCTACTACGCCTCGTATTTGGTTACGGAATTGGATGAGGAAAAAAAGAAAAAAGGATTAGAAGACTTAGGTAAAACAATCGATCTAAGAAAAGCGGCTTTAAGAAAAGAAATTGAGGTAGAAGAAAAGGCAATCGATAAAGAGATGACGGAAAAGTTGAAAGAGTCTTCAAAGACCAAGGTCAAAGGCGAGCAAAAACAGTTAATGAGTCAGGAATTTGACCTGCAAAGAAGACAAAGAGTGGCGCGTTTAGAAGAAAGGGCCACAACCGAAGAGAAAAAACTTGATGAAATCCAAGACGCCTTAACGAAACTCATCAAAAGCCTTAAGATCGGCAGCGTCTTGTCGGAAGACGAATATTTCAAGCTTTTGGAATATGATATTCCGGTTTTCTTCACCATCAAAACCGGCGCGGAAGGCTTAATGGAATTAGTCGAAAAGATTGATTTGGCAGCCCTGATAGTTTCCCTTAGGGAAGAAACCGCAAAAGCCAAAGGACAAAGATATTTCAAACTTATCAAAAGATTAAGGCTTTTGGAATCGATGCGAAAAGCAGGAATAACTCCTGTTTCGATGGTTTTAACGGTTCTTCCGGTAATTCCACCGGATCTTCGCCCAATGGTTCAGCTAGCCGGCGGAAGATTTGCAACGTCCGACCTAAACGATTTGTACAGAAGAGTAATTAACAGAAATAATAGGTTAAGGCACTTAATTTCTCTGGGTGCTCCGGAGATAATTTTAAGAAATGAAAAAAGAATGCTTCAGGAATCTGTCGATTCGTTAATCGACGCTTCGCAAAGATCAAGTCAGGTGGTCGCGTCTCCACTTCGTTCTTTGTCGGACATGTTAAGAGGAAAGCAGGGAAGATTCAGACAAAACTTATTAGGTAAAAGAGTCGACTATAGTGGCAGAAGCGTTATCGTTGTCGGACCGGAGCTTAGCCTTTCCCAGTGCGGACTACCAAAAGAAATGGCTTTGGAAATGTTCAAACCGTTTGTCCTAAGAGAAGTAATCGTCAGAGGATATGCGCCAAATATCAAGTCGGCCAAGAGATTTATCGAGAAAAGGAGTCCGGAAGTGTTCGATATCTTGGAAGAAATAACCAAGAATCATCCGGTACTCCTAAACCGAGCCCCAACCTTGCATAAACTCGGAATCCAGGCGTTTTACCCGGTGCTTATCGAGGGTAGTGCAATTTCTTTGCATCCTTGCGTTTGCGCAGGATACAATGCGGACTTTGACGGAGACCAGATGGCGGTACACATTCCGTTATCGGCCAAAGCCCAGGAAGAAGCCCTTGCCTTAATGATGCCAAGACATAATCTTTTGAAACCGGCCGACGGAAGCCCAATCACCCTTCCAAATAAAGAAATGGCAGTCGGAGTTTTCTACTTAACTACCATCGATGATTCTTTAACAAAAGAAAACTTACTCTCTTTTGTTAACGTCAATGAAGCGTTCCTGGCATTTTCTTTAGGCAAAATAAAGTTAAGAGAACTAATCAACGTCCGTGTGGATAAAGACTTAATTGAAACAACCGTCGGAAGACTGTTGTTTAACGAGAGACTTCCTAAAGATTTTGGTTTTATCAATGAGCCGGTTAAAGCTTCCGGAATAAAGAAAATTATTACCACCGCAATTAAAAATTATGAATCAGAAGAAGTCGAAAGAATTATCGACAGCTTTAAATCTCTCGGATTCTACGGCTCAACGGTTTCGGGAATTTCAGTTTCAGTTTTTGATAACCAAATGGTTGAAGAAAAGGGAGGACTGATTGAGGAAGCCGAAAAGAAAGTAACCGGAGTACAGGCAGATTATCAAGAAGGACTGATTACCGCGGATGAACGAAAAAGACTCTCTAACGAAATTTGGCTTAAGACAACCGATCATATCGCCGATTTAACCTGGAACGCCCTTAAACCGAATAACATGATTAAGGTGATTATCGATTCCGAAGGAGCAAGGGCAGGAAAAGAACAGTTAAAACAGCTTTCCGCGATGAGAGGATTAATTCTCGACCCATTGGGTAAAATCGTCGAATTGCCTATTAAATCGAACTTTAGAGAAGGACTTTCAATTTTCGAATACGTCGCCTCGGCCAGGGGTTCAAGAAAAGGTTTGACAGATTCGGCTTTGAAAACCGCCAACGCCGGATATCTGACCCGAAGACTGGTTGACGTGTCCCACGACGTAATCGTTAGATCCCCGGACTGCGGGACAACGGAAGGAATTTTAGTCTTGGCCGAGGATCAAACCAGGACATCGCTTTTCGCCGATAGAATTTTAGGAAGATTCGCTGCGGGGAAAATCGTTTCCAAGAAAACCAAAAAAGAAATCGTAAAAGCGGGTGGAGAAATCGATGAAGAAAAAGTTAAGCAAATCGTTAATGAGGGAGTAGAAGAGGTTGTCGTCAGAAGCTCGATAACCTGCAAACTGGAATATGGAATTTGCGCAAAATGTTACGGATGGGATTTTTCTACAAAGAGAACCGTTGATCTTGGTGTGCCGGTCGGCGTAATCGCCGCTCAATCAATCGGAGAACCGGGAACCCAGTTAACCATGAGGGTAAGACATTTTGGAGGAGTCGTGATGAGTGACGTTACCCAAGGATTGCCAAGAGTAGAGGAACTTTTTGAAATGAGAACTCCGAAAAATCTGTCTCCGGTCGCCGAAATTACCGGAAAGGTCAGCCTTGAGACAAACGAAGACGGATATATGCTTAAAATTAAGAGTTCAAAGACCAAGCCGGTTGATGAGAGGGAGTACTTTATTCCGATGGCTTCTGTTCTAAGTATTGCCGATGGGGACGAGATTTTAGCCGGGACGCAACTTGCCGAAGGATACCTTGATCCAAAAGAGGTTATCAAGATAAAAGGATTAACCGACGCACAACGCTACATTATCAGTGAGGCTCAGAAAGTTTATGAATCACAGGGAATCAGGATTAACGACAAACACTTTGAAGTCGTACTTAGAAAAATGTCCGATAAGGTCATTATCGAAACAGTCGGAGATACGGCTTTAATCCCGGGAGATTTCATTACCAAGACGAGGTTTGAACAAATTAATGCCGAGGTCTTATCCCAAGGTGGAGAGCCCGCAACTGCCAGGCAAACCATATTGGGAATTACCAAGTCCAGCTTGTTCTCGGATTCCTGGCTTAGTGCTTCATCCTTCCAGGAGACGACCAAAGTCTTAACCGACGCCGCTTTGGAAGGAGCGGAGGATAAATTAGTCGGACTCAAAGAAAACGTAATTATCGGAAGATTGATCCCTGTTGAAGGAGCAACACCCGAAGCAGTATAATCTAAAAACTTATGCCAACACTTAGTCAACTTGCCAAAAAAGGCAGACATAAAAAAATAAAAAAGGTCCGCTCAACCGGTTTGAGAAAGATTTTTAATGCCAGAGAGAGAAAATATAAGAATCTGAGATCTCCGCAAAAGCGTGGTGTAGTTACTTTGGTTAAAACAATGACTCCGAGAAAACCTAATTCGGCGCTTCGAAAAGTCGCCCGCGTTAAACTTTCAAACCGCACCGAAGTTACGGCATATATTCAGGGAATCGGACATTCTCTGGCAGAGCACGGAATCGTTCTGGTTAGAGGCGGAAGGGTTAAGGATTTAGCCGGAGTAAAATACCATATCGTTAGAGGAAAATTTGATTTACAGGGCGTCGAAGGAAGAAAAACCT
>Ga0105105_10000290_pt1 | contig 23365 bp, 21 predicted proteins | sample PPLLaktember2015_4_FD_79108 | JGI IMG/M metagenome (GOLD analysis project Ga0105105, IMG submission 79108) | Freshwater sediment microbial communities from Prairie Pothole Lake near Jamestown, North Dakota, USA - PPLs Lake P8 Core (1) Depth... | ecosystem: Environmental > Aquatic > Freshwater >...
CTGCTCGCGCTGCGCCTGGCCGCGCACGGGATCGCCGCCTGGGAAGTGCGCCCGGGCATCGTCCGCACGCCGATGACCGAACCGGCCGTCGCACGCTACGACACGCTGATCGCCGACGGCGGCGTGCCCCAGCGGCGCTGGGGCGAGGCGGCGGACGTCGGCCGCACGGTGGCTGCGCTGGCCTGCGGGGCGCTGCCCTTCGCCACCGGCGAGGCGGTGCACGTCGACGGCGGCCTGCACGTCGCACGGCTTTAGCCGGGCGACGCCCGGCCCGGCCCTAGCGCGGCACGATCCGCGCGCCGGTGATCTGCTCCTGGGCCTCGACGAGCGAAGGCACGTACTTCCTGCCGTGGCCGAGCGCCGACGCGAGGGCGAGCGACTGGTGGACCGCCTCGCCGACCACCGTCGGGATCGAGAGGTTCTCGGCCAGGTGGGTGTAGTAGCGGACGTCCTTGCGGGCGTTGTCGAGCTCGAACTTCAGGCCCGCCATGTCGCCGGTGAGCGTCTTGGCCATCGCCTGGAAGATCCCGGAATTCACCGCCCCCGCCGACACCAGCTCGACGAGCTTGCCGACGTCGATGCCCGCCCGCTGTCCGACCGCGAAGGCCTCGGCGGTGGCCGTGCAGATCGCCTGCGCGATGAAGTTGTTCAGCAGCTTCACGATGTGCCCCGCACCGGGACCGCCGACGTGGAAGACGTTCTCGGCGAAGGCACGGATCACCGGCTCGAGCTGGGCGAAGGTCGCGGCGTCGGCGCCGATCATCACGTTGAGCCGCCCCTGCTCCGCCTCGACCGGCGTGCGCGCGAGCGGCGCGTCGACGAAGTTCGAACCGGCATCGGCGGCCAGTGCCCGCAGCTTCGCGGTGGAGTCGGGCTCGCTGGTCGAGCAGTCGACGATCGTCAGGCCCTGGCGCTTCATCGACAGCAGGCCGTCGGGGCCGGCGACCACCGCTTCCACCTGGGGCGAGCCGGTCACGCAGACGAACACGATGCTCGACTGCGCGGCGAGCGCGGCCGGGCTCGGCGCCTCGGTGGCGCCCGCGGCCAGCAGGTCGGCGACGCGCTCCCGGTTGCGATGCACCGTGATGGCGAGGGGATAGCCCTTGGCCAGCAGGTTCTTCGCCATGCCGTGCCCCATCAGCCCCGATGCGCCGATGAATCCGATCCGTTCCGTCGTGCTCATGTCCGTCTCCTCGTCGTGTGGCGCGAATGCTAACGCGGCGTGCCCGGCGGATCGCGGCGCAGCGCGGTCAGCAGTTTCATTCCGGCACGACCGTCCTGCGGCAGGCCGATCCGTGCCTGCTCTGCGCGGATCGCACGGCGGGTGTTGCTGCCGATGAGCCCGTCGGCCTCGCCGATGGCGTGGCCGCGCGCCAGCAGCAGCGTCTGCAGCTCGCGTCGCTCGGCCCGCGACAGGCCCGGGTCGTCGGTCGGCCAGGGGGTGACGAACGGCCCGCCGCCGCGCAGCCGGTCGGCGAGGTGCACGATCGCGAGCGCGTAGCTCTCGGCCGCGTTGTACGCGTAGACCGCATCGAAGTTGCGCAGCACGACGAAGGCCGGTCCCGCGGGCCCGGCGGGCAGCAGCAGGGCCGACGCGGTCTGCGACGCGTCCAGCGGGCGGCCGTCGACGCGTCGGACCCCGCGCGACGCCCAGTCGGCGAGCGGCCTGCGCTTGGTGCGGCCGGCGAGCGATGCGTCGAAGCCCTCGGGCAGGCGCACCTCCCATCCCCAGGGCTCGCCCGTGCGCCAGCCGGCGCGGCGCAGGTAGTTGGCCGTCGAGGCGAGCGCGTCCGGCACGGTGCCCACGATGTCGCGGCGGCCGTCCCCATCGAAGTCGACCGCGGCCTCGAGGAAGGTCGTCGGCATGAACTGGGTCTGTCCGAACGCTCCCGCCCAGGAGCCGTTGAAGGCGGCGGGGTCGACGTGGCCGGCGGCGAGGATGCGCAGCGAGGCGAGCAGCTCGTTGCGGAAGAAGGCCTGTCGGCGCCCTTCGCACGACAGCGTGGCGAGCGAGCGCAGGATCGGCTTGCGGCCGGTGGCGCGGCCGAAGTCGCTCTCGACGCCCCAGACCGCGACGACCGTCGCGGCATCGACGCCGTGCTTCGCCTCGACCGCGGTCAGCACCTCGACCCACCGCTCGAGCATCGCCCGGCCGTCGTCGACGCGCTGGCCGTCGACCAGGCCGGCGAGGTAGTCCCAGATCGGCGTGCGGAACTCGGGCTGGAAGTCGAGCGACTCGAGCACCGACGGGTCGCGCTCGAGACCGGCGAGGTGGCGCTCGGCGGCCTCGCGGGGCACGCCACGCGCGATCGCGTCGGTACGCAGCCGCGCCAGGCAGGCATCGAGCGCCGCCTGCTGCGCGGCCGAGGAAGGCGGCGGCGCTGGCGGCGGTGCGACCGCCGGGACCGGGCCGGATGACGGCGGCACGGACTGCGCCATCGCGGGTTGGACCGTGACGCAGACGGTCAGCAGGGTCGCCGCGGCGGCGGCGGCGGCTCGGAGGTGGGTGCGCATCGAGAGGGCTCGTCGTAAAGACGAAGGGGAGCTCTCGCTCCCCTTCGCTGTGCTCGTGACGCTCAGGAGGTCAGGACGATTGCGCAGGTTTCGACTGCTGCGGGACCGGCCGGTCGGCCTTGGCATCCTTCATCGAACTGCCCGGGCAGGCGACCGCTACGGACGTCCCCAGGGACAGCATGGCGAGCACGACGGCGAATGTCTTCATGGATCACCTCCTTTCGATGGTTGGAGCAGCGGATCGACCTTACCACCATCGAACCGGCCCTGCCTACCGTGACCGGGACGGCGCACGCCGTCCCCGCGCCGTCAGCGCGTGTCGGAAGGCACCAGCCGGTAGCCGAATCCGTAGACCGACTGCAGCGTCCAGCCGGTGCTGCCGTCGAGCTTGAGCTTGCGGCGGACCCGGCTCGCGTGCGTGTCGACGGTGCGCGTGTCGACCTCGCCGCCGATCGCCCAGACCGCCTCCAGCAGCTGCGCGCGGGTGACCAGCGTGCCCGGGTTGTGGAACAGGTAGGCGGCGAGGTCGAACTCCTTGAGCGTGAGGAGCACCTCCTTGGCGTCGAGCAGCACGGCACGGCGCCCGGTGTCGATCTCGAAGCGCCCGGCCCGCAGCGGCGCGCCGCGACCGAGGCGCGAGCGCCGCGCCAGCGCCTCGATGCGGGCCAGCAGCTCCATGCCCTTGGCGGGCTTGACGATGTAGTCGTCGGCACCCTGGCGGAGCGCACCGACCACGTCGGCCTCGCCGTCGCGGGCGGTGACGACGATCACCGGCAGATCCAGGCCGGGACGCATGCGAAGCGCTTCGAGCACCGTGCTTCCCGACATCTCGGGCATCACCCAGTCCAGCAGCAGCAGGTCGAAGGTCCGACGCGTCGTGGCTTCGAGCAGTTCCGCGCCATGGGCGAAGCCGGCCACGTGATGGCCGCCCGTCTCGACGAGCATCGTCAGGAGCTGGCGCTGGTACGGGTCATCATCGAGGATGGCGACATTCATGGGGTGCGACGATACGACGCGACCCGCGGGATGTGACCGCGGGGAATCCGCAGGCTGCAGTGCGCTGCCCTGTTCATTCTGACGCTTCTCCACCCGATCTCTCCACTCGGCGACGGGCGGCAGCACCACCGCCCCGCTTGGTTCCGTCCGACGGGAAGATTGTGTCACTTGTTTTCGCGGAAAACCGCCCGTCGCGCCACGTTCGCAAGGATTGGCACGGTCGCGGCCGACGGGCGGCCCGCAGTGTGTCGACGGCCGGCCCGCAGTGTGTCGAACGAGAAGCGATTCGTCCGATCCGGACGATCCGCGCGGCGCGCGGGGGCCGTCAGCGCAGGACGAGGTTGTCCCGATGGATGAGTTCGGACTCCTCGACGAATCCGAGCAGCGACTCGATCTCGGTCGACGGCCGGCGCGCGATGCGCCGCGCATCGGACGCCGAATAGTTGACGAGGCCGCGCGCGAGTTCCCGGCCGTCGGCATCGAGCACCGCCACCACCTCGCCGCGCTCGAAATCGCCCACCACCTCGACCACACCGATCGGCAGGAGGCTCTTGCCGTCGTCGCGCAGCGCGCGACCTGCCCCCGCATCGACGCGCAGCGCGCCGCGCAGCTGCAGGTGATCGGCGAGCCACTGCTTGCGCGCGGCCAGTCGCGGCGTCTGCGCCACGAACTCGGTGCCGACCGACTCGCCGCCGGCCAGCCGGACCAGCACGTCGGGTTCGCGCCCGGAGCAGACGACGGTGGAGGCGCCCCCGTGTGCGGCGCGGCGGGCCGCCAGCACCTTGGTGATCATGCCGCCGCGGCCGATCGAGCTGCCGGCGCCGCCCGCCATGCCCTCGAGCGCGGGATCGCCGGCGACGACGCGAGGCAGCAGCACCGCGGCCGGATCGTGGCGCGGATCGGCCGTGTACAGACCCGACTGGTCGGTGAGGATCACCAGCGCGTCGGCGTCGATCAGGTTGGTCACCAGCGCACCGAGCGTGTCGTTGTCGCCGACCTTGATCTCGTCGGTGACCACCGTGTCGTTCTCGTTGATGATCGGCACGACGCCGAGCCGCAGCAGGGTCAGCAGCGTCGAGCGCGCGTTGAGGTAGCGGCGGCGGTCGGCCAGGTCCTCGTGGGTGAGCAGGACCTGCGCGGTCTGAAGGCCGTGCGCCCGGAAGCAGGACTCGTAGACCTGCGCGAGCCCCATCTGCCCGACCGCGGCGGCCGCCTGCAGCTCGTGGATCTCGCGCGGGCGACGCGGCCAGCCCAGGCGCTTGATGCCCTCGGCGATCGCGCCCGAGGAGACCATCACGACTTCCTTGCCGAGCGCTCGCAGCCGGCCGATCTGGGCGCCCCACAGGGCGATCGCATCCGGATCGAGGCCGCGGCCCTCGTTCGTGACCAGCGCCGAGCCGACCTTGACGACGATTCGGCGCGCATCGCGCAGGCAGGAGACGTGGCTCATGTGGGATCGGTTCGGAAGCGCGGGTCGTCGGTGTCCACCGGAGGCGGGGCATCGTTCTGCGGCGGCTCGGCGGCGGCCTGCGACGGCATGTCCGGTATCTCGGGCACCGGCTCGCGGTTCGCGGCCAGGTGGTGCCAGATCGCGTTGCACAGCTCGGCGCAGCCCTCGCCGGTCAGCGCCGAGATCTCGAAGCTCGGGCCCGACCAGCGCAGCCGCCGCTTGAACTCCGACACCGCCTTCGCACGCTGCGTGCCGCGCACGCCCGGCGGGCCCTCGAGCGTGTCGAGCTTGTTCAGCACCAGCCAGCGCGGCTTCTCGTGCAGCTCGGCGTCGTACTTGCGCAGCTCCTTGACGATCGCGCGCGCCTCGGCGACCGCGTCGCGCTCGCCGTCGTACGGCGAGAGGTCCACCAGGTGCAGCAGCAGCTTCGTGCGCTGCAGGTGGCGCAGGAACTGGTGGCCGAGGCCGGCGCCCTCGGCCGCGCCCTCGATCAGGCCCGGCACGTCGGCGACCACGAAGCTGCGCTCCGCGGCGACCCGCACCACGCCCAGGTTCGGATGCAGCGTCGTGAACGGATAGTCGGCGATCTTCGGGCGCGCGTTCGAGACCTGGGTGATGAAGGTCGACTTGCCGGCGTTCGGCATGCCGAGCAGGCCCACGTCGGCCAGCACCTTGAGCTCGAGCCGAAGCTTGCGCGCCTCGCCCTCCCCGCCCGGCGTCGACTGGCGCGGCGCGCGGTTCGTGCTGGTCTTGAAGTGCAGGTTGCCCAGCCCGCCCTGCCCGCCCTTGGCGATCAGCACGCGCTCGCCGTGCTTCGTGAGGTCGAACAGCAGCTCGCCGGACTCGTCGTCGAAGAACTGGGTGCCGACCGGCACCCGCAGCACGATGTCGTCGGCGCCGCGGCCGTAGCGGTCCGAGCCGCCGCCCACCTCGCCGTTGCGCGCCCGGTGCAGCCGGGCGTAGCGGTAGTCGATCAGCGTGTTGACGTTGAGGTCGGCCACCGCCCAGATCGAGCCGCCGCGGCCGCCGTCGCCGCCGCTGGGGCCGCCCTTCGGGATGAACTTCTCCCGGCGGAACGCGATCGCGCCCTTGCCGCCGTCTCCGGCGATGACTTCGATGCGCGCTTCGTCGACGAACTTCATGGTGATTCCGGTGGTTCGGCGGGCCTCAGAAGAGGCTGCCGACGTTCAGCAGTGCCGCGATGCCGAGCGCCGCGAAGACCGCGGCGGCGATGCGATGCACGATCGGGATCGGCACGATCTTCGTGATCCGGTCGCCCAGGAACACGGCCGGCACGTTGGCCAGCATCATGCCGAAGGTGGTGCCGGCGACCACGGCCACCAGCGCATCGTAGCGCGCGGCGAGCGCCACGGTCGCCACCTGAGTCTTGTCGCCCATCTCGGCGATGAAGAACGCGAGCACCGTCGTGCCGAACACGCCGAAGCGCTCCGCCGCGCCGGCCCCGTCGTCGTCGAGCGTGTCGGGCACCAGCATCCAGGCGGCCATCGCCAGGAAGGACACGCCGAGGATCCAGCGCAGCACGTCCGGACCGAGCGCGCGCTGGACCCAGGCGCCGACGAGACCGGCGAAGGCATGGTTCGCGAGCGTCGCGACCAGGATGCCGAACACGATCGGCCAGGGCCTGCGGAAGCGTGCGGCCAGCAGCAGCGACAGGAGCTGCGTCTTGTCGCCCATCTCGGCGAGGGCGACGATGCCGGTCGAAACGAGGAAGGCTTCCATCAGCGGGGCCGGGGGTAGGGCGGAGCCCGGGCGCGGGGTGACGCCCGGAAAGACGAAGGCCCCGCCGAGGCGGGGCCTTCGGTGGCCGACGTGCGCGTCGGCTTACTGCAGCGGCTCGATGCTGACCGTGTGCCGGCGAAGCGGTCCCTTGACCGCGAACTTCACCGTGCCGTCGATCAGCGCGAACAGCGTGTGGTCCTTGCCCATGCCGACGTTGTCGCCCGCGTGGAAGCGCGTGCCGCGCTGCCGCACGATGATGGAGCCGGCGTGGATCGCCTCGCTGCCGTAGGCCTTGACGCCCAGTCGTTTCGACTCGGAGTCGCGCCCGTTCCGCGTAGAGCCGCCGCCTTTCTTCTGTGCCATGTCAGTGCTCCTCGATCAGGCCTGGACGGGGGCGGCCGCCGGCGCGTCGGCCGTCACCGAGCCGAGCTCGGAGGCGATCTTCGCGATGAACAGCTCGGTGTAGTTCTGCCGATGCCCCTGGCGCTTCTGGTAGTGCTTGCGACGGCGCATCTTGAAGATGCGCACCTTGTCGTGCCGACCATGGGACAGGATCGTCGCCGAAACCGTTGCACCGGACACCAGCGGCGAGCCGATGGAGAGCGCATCGCCCTCCCCGACCGCCAGCACCTGGTCGATCACGATCTCGGTTCCGACGTCCGCAGGTATCTGTTCTACTTTGAGTTTTTCGCCGGCGGAAACCTTGTACTGTTTCCCGCCGGTTTTTATGACCGCGTACATGTGGAACCTCGAGTGGGTGTATTCCGCCACCACCCGGGCGCAAGAAGACGCCCGAAACGGCAGGGAACCCGAGAGTATATAAACCATGGGCGGCCGGGTCAACCGTCCGGCCCCGGGCGCCACCCGTCGCTATAATCCGCCGGTCGCGGCGCCCGCCGTCGACCCCAGCCCGGATCGCGTCGTGCGCCCCCCTTCCCTGCCTCCCGCCGTCATCGGCGACCTCGCCGACATGGACCGCCTGATCGGGCAACGGCTCCGGTCGGAGGTCGTGCTGGTGAACACGGTCGCCGACTACATCGTCGGCGCGGGCGGCAAGCGGCTGCGCCCCGTGATGCTGCTGCTGTCGGCGAGGGCGCTCGGCTACGGCACGCGGCCCGGCGAGCGCGAGGCGGCCCACCACGTGCTGCTCGCGACGGTCGTCGAGTTCATCCACACCGCGACCCTTCTGCACGACGACGTGGTCGACGAATCCGCGCTGCGGCGAGGCCGCCAGACCGCGAACGCCGCGTTCGGGAATGCCGCCTCGGTGCTGGTCGGCGATTTCCTCTATTCCCGCGCGTTCCAGATGATGGTCGAGGTCGACCGGATGCGCGTGATGAAGATCCTGGCCGACGCGACCAACACCATCGCCGAGGGCGAGGTGCTGCAGCTGATGAACGTCAACGACCCGGACGTCGACGAGGAGCGGTACCTGCAGGTGATCCGCTACAAGACGGCGCGCCTGTTCGAGGCCGCCGCCCAGCTCGGCGCGGTGCTGGTCGACGCCGCGCCGGCCGTGGAGGCCGCCGCCGCCGAGTTCGGACGCCGCATCGGCACCGCGTTCCAGCTGATCGACGACGTGCTCGACTACTCGGGCGTCACCGCCGACATCGGCAAGAACGTCGGCGACGACCTGCGCGAAGGCAAGCCGACCCTGCCCCTGATCCACGTGATGCGCCACGGCACCGGACCGGCCCGCGAGATGGTCCGCGAGGCGATCCGGGAAGGCCACACCGAGCACTTCGACGAGATCCTGGCCGCGATCGGATCGACCGGCGCGCTCGACTACACCCGGCGCCGGGCACGCGAAGAGGTCGACGCCGGCCGGGCCGCGCTGCAGTGCTTCCCGGACGGGGAGCACCGGGCCGCCCTGATCGCGCTGGCCGAGCAAGCCGTCGAGCGTGACCGCTGACATCCGGCGCGGCAGCTGCTATACTGATCGACTGTCTTGCCGCACAGGTTGCTGACGGGTCGTGTGAAGCATCGGCACGAAACCGATCAGTACACAGTCAGACGCAGTCTGATGCGGTGGCGGGTCCCTCGGGGTGTAGCTTAGCCTGGTAGAGCGCTACGTTCGGGACGTAGAGGCCGGAGGTTCGAATCCTCTCACCCCGACCAGTTTTCGAGTCAAGACGGCCGCAGCGATGCGGCCGTTTTGCTTGGTGCCGGGCCGCGACGGGCCGATGGCGCGCGCGCCTCGCCGAGAAGCACGTCACGGCAGCCGCCGGCCGGGCGCGGTAAAAGGGGATGACGGGCAGCGCGCCCGCAGGATGACGGGCAGCGCCCTTCTCACCGATTTCCGGCCACCGCCGCCCATCGAGCCCAGACCGAGATGATCGACCGCGCCCCGCCCACGCCACCGTCCGGCGCGATCGCCGCCGGACACCGTGCGGGTCGACGCGACCTGCCGCTCCGGTCGCGCCGGACAGGGCATGCCGCGCCGACAGACGCACGGCTGGTGCAGGCGGCCGGACCGTCCGCCCCGAGCCTGTCCGGGCTCGCCTACCGCCCCGACATCGACGGCCTGAGGGCCGTCGCCGTGCTGCTGGTGCTCGCCTTCCACGTGCTGCGCGGCCGTCCGGCCGGCGGCTTCATCGGCGTCGACGTCTTCTTCGTGCTGTCCGGCTTCCTGATCACGTCGATCCTGCTGCGCGATCTCGAGGCGGGGCGCTTCTCGCTGATCAGCTTCTACGAACGCCGCGTGCGTCGCATCTTCCCCGCGCTGATCATCGTGATGGGGGCCGGGCTGATCCTGGGCTGGTATGCGCTGCTGCCCGACGAGTTCGCGCGGCTCGGGCTGCACGTGGCCGGGGGCGCGAGCTTCCTGTCGAACCTGCTGCTGTGGAACGAGACCGGCTACTTCGACCGGGTCGCCGAGACCAAGCCGCTGCTGCATCTGTGGAGCCTCGCGATCGAGGAGCAGTTCTACATCGTCTGGCCGCTGGTGCTGGCGCTGGCCTGGCGGTGGCGGCGCTCGGTTCCCGGGGTGATCGCGACGCTGGCGATGGCCTCGTTCCTGTGCGGCCTGGTGCTGACGGCGACCCTGCCGGCGCTCGCCTTCTACCTGCCGCTGTCGCGCGGCTGGGAACTGATGGCGGGCGGCCTGCTCGCCTGGGTCGTGCTGGCACGGCCCGCGCTGCTCGACCGGGGCGGCGACCTGCGGGCCGTCCTGGGTGCGCTGCTGCTGGCGGCGGGGGTCCTGTCGATCTCGGCGAGCCGGCCCTTCCCGGGCGCCTGGGCGCTGCTGCCGGTGGCGGGCGCGGTGCTGCTGATCTCGGCCGGCCCGCAGGCCTGGCTGAACCGTCGGCTGCTGGCCCACCCGGCCGCCGTGTTCGTCGGTCGGATCAGCTATCCGCTGTACCTGTGGCACTGGCTGCTGCTCGCGTTCCTGAACATCACCGAGCAGGGCGCGGCCTCGATGCGGGCGCGGCTCGCGGCGGCGGCACTCGCGGTCGTGGCCGCCTGGCTCACCTGGCGCTTCGTCGAACGGCCGATCCGCGAGCAGTCCCGCGGCGCGCGCACCGCGCTGTCGCTGGTCGTGCTGATGGCCCTGCTCGGCCTGGCGGGTCTGCTCGCACACCAGCGCCTGCTGCCCGCGCACGCCGCAGCACAGCCGCGCGCCGCCGAGATCGCCGAAGCCTTCTCGTGGACCGAGGCCGACAACCGCGATGCCGCCTGCGAGCGGCGTCATCCCGGACACCGCTTCTGCCGGATCGACGCCGACGCCCAGCCGACGGTCGCGCTCGTCGGCGACAGCCACGCGAACCAGTTCTTCGCGGGGCTCGCGACCGAGTTCCGCGCGCGCGGCGAGAACCTGCTGCTGCTCGCCCGCCCGCACTGCCCGCCGCTGCTCGACATCACCAGCGGCTACGCGTCGAAGGCCGACTGGTGCGAAGGGGAGACGAGCCGCTCGCTGCGCGCCGTGGCGCAGGACCCGCGCATCCGCACGGTGATCCTCGCCGGCAACTGGCACCTGTACGTCGCCGGCAACCGCTTCCACCGCCATCACCGCTTCCAGCCGCCCTGGCGAATCGCCCCCGACGACGGTGCGCCGGCGAGCGACAACGCGGCGGTGTTCGTCGAACGGCTCGGCCGGTCGATCGCGCTCCTGCGGGCGGCCGGCAAGCGCGTGGTGGTGATCCGCCAGATCCCGGAGCTGGACTTCGAGCCGCGGCACTGCGTGATGCCGCGCCCCGTGAGCCTGAGTCAGCTGGACGAGGACGCGTGCAACGGGGTGCGGCGGGTCGACGCACTGCGCTACCTCGCGGAGTACGCCCCGGCGATGGAGGCCGCGCTGCGCCCGTTCCCGGAGGTCGTCACCTGGGATCCGGCGAAGGTGCTGTGCGACGGCCCGCACTGCCGCTACGTCGAGGACGGCATGCCGCTCTACCAGGACGACCTGCACCTGTCGCGTTTCGGCTCGGCGCGCGTCGCCGCCTGGCTGCTCGAGCGCAACCCGCTGCCCGCGATCCGCTGACGCGGCGGGCCGGCGGATCCTTCGCATCGCGAAGCGGTCGCCGACGACCGGACCGCTGCCCGCGACCCCGCAGGTCGGGCACACATCGGGCGCCCGGGCGCCCCGCGGCGGTACGATGCCCGACCGACACGAGCTGCGCGACGCATGGCCACCGATCCGATCCGCACGACAGGGGGCGCGTCCGCGCGGCCTGCCGCACCCGCGCAGACCCCGATGCATGCCGCAGACGCTCGGCACGGGCACGCGAACGGGCATCAGCACGAGCACGAGCACGAGCACGGGCACGGGCACGGGCATGAACATGACCATGCGAACGGGCCGGACCACGAGCACGCCCCGGCCCCCTCGGCACCTCCGGGCGTGGGCATCGCGCGGCACGACGCGTTCGATGCGCCCGCCTTCGAGCGCGCCGTCGCCGACCTGCTGCGGGCCTGCGGCCTCGCCGCGGACACGGCCCACATGGACCGCACGCCGCAGCGCGTGCGCGAGCTCTGGCAGCGGCGCCTGCTCGGCGGCTACGACCTCGATCCCGCCGCCGCCCTGGGCGAGGGGTTCGCCGACGACCGCCACGACCTGGTGGTGATCCGCGGCATCGCGGTCCACGGCGTGTGCCCGCATCACCTGGTGCCGTTCCGCGGCGTCGCGCACGTCGGCTATCTGCCGGGCGGACGGCTGCACGGCTTCGGCCGGATCGCCCGGATGGTCGACGCGATCGGCCACCGCTTCACCTACCAGGAGTGGATGACCCGTGACGTGGCCGAGGCGCTGGTCGTGCACGGCCGGGCGCGCGGCGCCGCATGCGTGATCGAGGCCGAGCAGCTGTGCCTGCTGCTCGGCGAGGACCGGCGCGGCGACGAGCGTGTCGTCACGCAGGCCTTCGCCGGCAGCTTCGAGCATTCCGACCGCGACCGGGCCGAGTTCCTGCGCGCGATCGCGCCGCACGGCCGCTGAGCCGCGGGCACCGGTCGGGCACCTGCCCGACCGACGGACCCACTCAGTCGCCGGCGCGGATGCCGTGCTCGCGCACGACGCGCGCCCACTTCACCGACTGCTCGTCGATGAACTTCGCGAACGCATCCGGCGAGGATGCGACGATGTTCATGCCCTGACCGCTCAGCCGCTCGGCGATCTGCGGGTCGCGCAGGATCCGGGCGAGCTCGGCGTTCATCCGCGCGACGATCGCCGGCGGCGTCTTCGCCGGCGCGAGCACGCCCCACCACGCGGTCGCCTCGAAGCCGGGCACGCCGGACTCGGCGACGGTGGGGACGTTCGGGAGCACCGGGTCGCGCGCGGCGGTGGTCACCGCGAGCGGCACCAGCGCGCCGCTTCGGATGTGCGGCGCGAGCAGCGCGATGCTCCCGATGGCGATCGGCACGTGCCCGGCGTAGGCGTCCTGGGCGAGCGGCCCGCCGCCCTTGTACGGCACGTGCGTGCCGGTGAAGCCCGCCTGCGCGCCCATCTGGGTGATGGCCAGGTGGGCGAGGCTGCCCGAGCCGATCGTGCCGTACTGCGGGAGGCCGGGCTTGGCCTTCGCGGCAGCCAGCAGGTCGGCGAAGGTCTTGTGGGGCTGCGCGGTCGAGTGCCCGGTGATCACCATCGAACCCGTGGCGACCAGCATCACGGGTGCGAGGTCGGCCTTCGTGTCGAACGGCATGTTCGGGATCAGGCTCGGGTTCACCGCGTGCGTGTCGAACACGACCACGAAGGTGTAGCCATCGGGCGCGGCCTTGGCGGCGAAGCCGGTGCCGACCGATCCGCTCGCGCCGGCGCGGTTCTCGACGATCACCGGTTGCCCGAGCGCCTGCGACAGCGGCGGTGCGAACACGCGGGCGAGCAGGTCGACGGTGCCACCGGGCGGGAACGGCGCGACCAGTCGGATGGTCCGGTTCGGCCAGGCGTCGGTCTGGGCGGTGGCGGCCAGCGGCAGCGCCATCGCGAGTGCGGCCAGGCCGCGTCGCAGCATCGGGATCAAGGGTGTCTCCTTCGTCGTCGCGGCCGTCGATCGGCCTGCGCGTGCCGGCAGTGTAGGCCGCGGGGCCGCGGCGCGTCTCGAAGGCCGGGTGCTCGAGCGGGCTTCAGGTCGCGCGGCGCCGCGCGACCGCATCGGCCAGGCGCTCCAGCGCGTCGACCGTGTCCTCCCACCCCAGGCAGGCGTCGGTGATGCTCTGGCCGCGCCGAAGCGCCGACGGGTCGTCGCGCCCCGGCACGAAGGGCTGCGCACCGGCCTCGAGATGGCTCTCGATCATCACGCCGAACACCCGTCGGCTGCCGCCGCCGACCTGCGCGGCGAGATCGGTCGCGACGTCGAGCTGACGCTCGTGACGCTTGGCGCTGTTCGCATGCGAGCAGTCGACCATCAGCGTCGGCGCGAGCCCCGCGGCAGACAGCGCCTCGCAGGCGGCCCCCACGCTCGCCGCGTCGTGGTTCGGCGCCCGGCCGCCGCGCAGGATCGCATGGCAGTCCGGGTTCCCGCGGGTGCGGACCATCGCCACGCCGCCGTTCTTGTGCACGCCGAGGAAATGGTGGGCCCGCATCGCGGCCTGGATCGCATCGATCGCGACCTTCACGTTGCCATCGGTGCCGTTCTTGAAGCCGATCGGCGCCGACGAGCCGGAGGCCAGCTCGCGATGGACCTGGCTCTCGGTCGTGCGCGCGCCGATCGCGCCCCAGGCGACCAGGTCGCCGATGTACTGGGGCGAGATCGTGTCGAGCAGCTCGCTGCCCGCCGGAACGCCGAGCCGCGCGATGTCGATCATCAGCTGGCGGGCGATCCGCAGGCCTTCGTTGATCCGGAAGCTGCCGTCGAGGTAGGGGTCGTTGATCAGCCCCTTCCAGCCGACGGTGGTCCGCGGCTTCTCGAAGTAGACCCGCATCACCAGCTCGAGCCGGTCGCCGAGCCGGACGCGCTCGACGGCGAGTCGCCGCGCGTACTCGAGCGCGGAGGCCGGGTCGTGGATCGAGCATGGGCCGACCACCACCAGCAGCCGGTCGTCGCGGCCCTGCAGGACCGCGCGGATGCGCTCGCGGGTGTCCGCCACCAGGGCCTCGACCGCGGTGCCCTGGATCGGGAAGAACCGGATCAGGTGCTCGGGCGGGGGCAGCAGCTGGACCTGGTCGACGCGGGCGTCGTCGGTCAGCGAGGTGCGGTCGTTCGGAGCGGAGGCATCGACGGACATGGAGCGGGCTCGGCGGCGGGCGGTCGGGCCCGCGAGTCTAGCGAAGGTCGGGCGGCGCGGTCCGCCCCCCTCCCCTCCGCCCGTCAGCGCAGGCGGAATCGCGCGACGCGGCCCGCCAGCGCATGCGCGTGTTCGTTGAGCGATGCCGTCGCGGCGGCGGTCTCCTCGACGAGCGCCGCGTTCTGCTGGGTGCTGCGGTCGAGTTCGGCCACGGCCGCGCCGATCTGCGCCATCCCGCCCGACTGTTCGCGCGCCCCGCGCGCGATGTCCTCGATGAGGAGCCCGAGCTCGGCGGCGCTCGACACCGTCTGCCCGATCACCCTGCCCGCGTCGCGGACCACCTCGGTACCGGCGTGCGCGCGGCCGACGCTGTCCTGGATGAGGCCCTTGATCTGGCGGGCGGCGTCGGCGCTGCGCTGCGCCAGCACGCGCACTTCGGAGGCGACGACCGCGAACCCTCGCCCCTGATCACCGGCGCGAGCGGCCTCCACGGCCGCGTTCAGGGCCAGGATGTTGGTCTGGAACGCGATGCCGTCGATCGTCCCGATGATCTCCTGGATCTTCGACGAGGCACCCGCGATCTCGTTCATCGTCACGACGACGCGCGACATGATCCCGCCCGCCTCCGACGAGGACCGCGTGTTGCTCTGCGCGATCTCGGCAGCCCGCAGCGCGGTGTCGGCGCTCGTGCGCGCGGTGCCCGAGATCTCTTCCATCGACGCCGCCGCCTGCTCGAGGCTCGCCGCCGTCGACTCGGTCCGGGCCGACAGGTGGGTGGCACCGCCCGCGATCTCGGTGCTCGCGGTGACGATCGTATCGCTCGCGGTCCGGACATCGGTCACGATCGAGCGCAGTGCGTCCTGCATCGCCTTCATGTCGAGCATCAGCTCGGCCGCCTCGTCGCGTCCCCACGGGTTCGGCGAGGTGGTGAGGTCGCCTGCGGTCATGGCGAGCAGATGCCGGCGGGTCTCCTTCAGGCCGCCGTTCATGACCTTGTAGAAGCTCATGAACGCGTACATCGCCAGCAGCAGGACGGTCAGGCACACCGCGACCACGCGGATCCGCTGCTCGCGGGCGGCCGCGGCGAGGTCGTCGGCGTAGACGCCGGACCCGATGATCCACCCCCAGGGCTCGAAGCCCATGACGTAGGACACCTTGTCGACCGGCGTGTCCGACGTGGGCTTGGGCCACTGGTAGGTGATCGGCCCGTGACCGTCGCGGGCGACGATGCGGACCATCTCGGAGAACAGCGGGAAGCCGTTCGGATCCTTGTTCTCGCGCAGGTTCCGGCCATCGAGCTCGGGCTTGATCGGATGCATGACCATCGTCGGCGTCATGTCGTTGATCCAGAAGTACTCGCCGTTGCCGTAGCGCAGCGACGCGATCATCGACTTCGCGAGCGTCTGGGCCCGATCGCGGTCCATGCCGCCCTGCCGCTCCTGGTCGTGGGCCCAGGCGAGGATGCCGCGTGCGACCTCGACCTCCTGACGCACCGCCTGCTGGCGGGTCTGCCATGCCGAGACCTCGTGCTCGTACGACGTCCACACGAGGAGCGCCATCAGCGGCAGGAACGTGAAGGACACCAGCACCGCCTTCGCGCTGAAGGACAGGTTCCGGAACAGCCTGACGCCCGGCGCCCAGATGCCATGGAAGGCGAAGAAGCCGCCGTGCGGAGTCGTGTCGAGGTGATTCATGTCGTGGATGTCCTGCCTGGCTTGCCTGGAGCGCCCGATGCGCGCGGTGCGCACCCGTCACGGCGCGGCCCAGTGTCCCGCGTCGCGGGTTCGGCGAGCCCGCGAACACGGCTCGCCGTGCGGTGCAATTCGTCTGCGGCATCCCCTCATTGCGAAGGCCCTGCGGACGATGCGCGGCGCTGCTTTTGGCGTGCTCGCGGCAGCGGTGCGGCGTACCGCCCGAGCGGCGCCGCGGCGCCCCACCGTCGCGGTGCAACTTGCGGTCGCCTCGTGCGTCTTCCGAACATGCTCCGCATCGTCTGGTTCAAGCGCGACCTGCGCGCCGTCGATCACGCTCCACTCGCACGGGCTGCCGAGAGCGGCGCGCCGGTGCTGCCGCTGTGGATCGCCGAGCCGTCGCTGCTGCGTCAGCCCGACGCCTCGGCACGTCACCTCGGCTTCACGCTCGAGTGCCTGCGCGAGCTGGACGCCGCGTTGGCCGCGCTCGGCAGCCGCCTGTGGACCGCGCACGGCGACGCCTGCGCGGTGCTGGGCCGGCTGCAGGCGCGCTTCGGCGACTTCGAGCTGCTGTCCCACGAGGAGACCGGCAACGCGGCGAGCCATGCGCGCGATCGCGCGGTGGGCGCCTGGATGCGCGGACGCGGACTGCGCTGGACCCAGTGTCCGAGCAACGGCGTCGTGCGCGCGCTCGACGACCGCGACCGCTGGAGCGCGGCGTGGATGGCCCGGATGCAGGCCTCGCCGTGGCCCGCGCCCGCGTCGCTGCGGCCGCCGCCGCAGGTGGGACCTCGGCTCGCAACCCTGGACGAACCGCGGGACGACGGCAACGTGCGCATCGTCCCCGGCCTCGGCGCCGTCCCCGACCCGGCGGCCGTCTACCCCGACGAGCCGGACGCGCCGCTGCGCCAGCGCGGCGGACGTGCCGCCGCGATCGCGTGCCTGGAGCGCTTCCTCGACGCACCGCTCGCGCGCTACCGCGCGGGCATGGCCTCGCCGCTGACCGCGCCCGACGACTGCTCGCGCCTGTCGCCGCACCTCGCGCTGGGCACGGTGTCGGTCCGCGAGCTGGTGCAGGCGACCTGGGCCGTGCGTCGCGGCGAGACCGATCCGGCCCGGCGCGCCGGCCTGAAGTCCTTCGAGTCGCGCCTGCACTGGCACTGTCACTTCATCCAGAAGCTCGAATCCGAGCCGGCGATCGAGTACCGCAATCCGCACCGCGGCTTCGACGGCCTGCGCAACGAAGGTCCGCTCGACGCTGCCGAGCAGTCGCGGCTGGCGGCGTGGCGGGACGGCCGGACCGGCTGGCCGATCGTGGACGCCTGCATGCGGATGCTGGACGCGACCGGCTGGCTGAACTTCCGCATGCGGGCGATGGTGGTCAGCGTCGCCGCCTACCCGCTGTGGCTGCACTGGGTCGAGCCCGGACGCGTGCTCGCCCGACGCTTCGTCGACTACGAGCCGGGCATCCACTGGCCCCAGCTGCACATGCAGGCGGGCGTGACCGGCATCAACGCGACCCGTGTCTACAGCCCCGCGCGCCAGCAGCACGATCAGGATCCGGAGGGACGCTTCGTGCGGGCCTGGATCCCCGAGCTGGGGACCGCCGACTATCCGCCGCCGATCGTCGACTGGGCCGTCGCCGCCCGCGAGGCGCGCGACCGGGTCTGGGCCGCCCGCCGCGCGCCCGGCGCACAGCGCCTGTCGCAGCAGGTCTGGTCGCGCCACGGCAGCCGCCATCCGCAGCGCGAGCCGACGCGCCGGGGGCGACGCGGACCGGCTGCCGGCACCGACGCCGCCACGGACACCCGACAGCTCGCGCTCGGTTTCGACGAGGACTGACCGGCCGTCGATCGATCGGTGCGGGCGCCGCTTGACCGGCCCCGGGGCATCGCGAAGAATCGGTCGACCCGGACCTCGGCCGTCGCCCCGCGCGACCGACCGCGGCCAGCCCCCACGGAGACACCGCGGATGATGACCCTGGAACCGACCGGCGCGGCCTGCGGCGCCTTCGTGCGCGGCGTCGACCTGTCGCGCGCGCTGGACGAGGCCGCCACGGCCGCGCTGCGCGCCGCCTGGCTCGAGCACGGCGTGCTCGCCTTCCCCGACCAGCGCATGTCGATCGCCGACCTCGAGCGCTTCACGCTCGGACTGGGTCCGCGTGGCGACGATCCGTTCATCGCGCCGATACCGGGCCATGCGCACGTCGTCGAGATCCGCCGCGAGGCCGACGAGCAGGCGCCGATCTTCGCCGAGTCCTGGCACTCCGACTGGAGCTTCCTGCCGGTGCCGCCGGCCGGTACCGCGCTCTACGGCACCATCGTGCCGCCGGTGGGCGGCGACACCCTGTTCGCCTGCGGTGCGGCCGCCTGGGATGCCCTGCCCGCGGCCGACCGCGCGGCGCTGGCCGGGCGGCTCGGCGTGCATTCGGCGCGCCGCGGCTACGCCCGCGACGGGATGTACGGCGAGCGCGACCGTGCGCGCGGCCGCTCGATGGCCATCCGCTTCGGCGACGACGCGCTCGCCACGCGCCTGCACCCGATCGCGCGGCCGCATCCCGAGACCGGTCGCATCGCGCTCTTCGTCAGCCCCGGCTACACGATCGGCATCGACGGCATGGACGAGGCCGAATCGGCCGACGTGCTGCGCGGGCTCTTCGAGCACCAGAAGCGGCCCGAGTTCGTCTATCGGCACCGCTGGCAGCCGGGCATGCTCGTGCTGTGGGACAACCGGCGCCTGGTGCACGCGGCCACCGGCGGCTACGAGGGTCACCGGCGCCTGCTGCACCGGATCACGATCGCCGAGCGCCTGCCGCTGGCGCCCGCGCCGCCCGGGCGCATGCCCGCACCGGCTCCGGCCGGAGGACTGCATTGAGTGCCACGGCCCCGCTCGCGTTCGATCCGGCCGACGAGGCCGTCCGGCGCGATCCGTTCGCGGTGTTCGCGCGCCTGCGCGACGAGGACCCGGTGCACTGGAGCCCCGCGCTCCGGACGTGGGTGGTCACCCGCTACGACGACGTGCGCGACGTCGCCATGACGCCGGACCTCTCGCCCAACCGTCTCAAGCCCTTCTACGCGTCGCTCAAGGACGAGCGACGCACGATGCTGGCCGAGGTGATGCGCTACCTGTCGGTGTGGCTGGTGTTCCGCGATCCGCCCGAGCACACGCGGCTGCGCCGGCTGCTGAACGGCGTGATCAATCCGAAGGTGGTGGCGGCGATGCGTCCGTCGATCCGCCGCGTGGTCGACGAGGTGCTCGATCGCGTCGCCGGCCGCGACGAGGTCGACTTCGCCGCCGAGGTCGCGGCGCTCGTGCCCGCCTGGGTGATCCTCGACATGCTCGGCATCGCGCGCGAGCGTTTCGACGAGATCAAGGTCTGGTCCGACGACATGCGGACCTTCATCGGCACCTCGCGCGGCGAGCCGGCGCGCTACGAGCGCGTGCAGCGGGGCGCGCACGCGATGGCCGCCTTCTTCCGCGAGGCGATCGCCGAGCGGCGCGCCGAGCCGCGCGACGACGTGATCAGCCGGATGATCGCGGCCACCGACGACGAGGGCCGGCTGTCCGAGGACGAACTGATCGGCACCTGCATGCTGATCCTCTTCGGCGGCCACGAGACCACCACCAGCCTGCTGACCAACGGCGTCAACGCGCTGCTCGACCATCCCGACCAGCTCGAGCGGCTGCGCGCCGAGCCCGCGCTGATCGAATCGGCGGTCGAGGAGTTCCTGCGCTACGACGGACCGAGCTTCTCGATCGCCCGCGTGGTCGCCGAGGAGCACGCGCTCGCCGGCCGGGTGCTCAAGCCAGGCGAGCGCGTCTACGCGATGGTCAGCGCCGCCAACCGGGATCCGCGTCAGTTCGAGCAGCCCGATGCGCTTCAGCTCGACCGCAGCCCGAACCGTCACCTGACCTTCGGTTTCGGCATCCACTTCTGCCTGGGTGCACCGCTCGCTCGGCTCGAGGCCCAGGCCTGCGTCGCGGCGCTGCTCGAGCGCTTCCCGCGACTGGCGCGCGGCGCCGGCGACCCCGAATGGCTCGATGCGATGGTGATGCGCGGCCTGACCCGGCTGCCGCTGCGGCTCGCCGCATGACCCCCGACCCGATCCGACGGCGCCGCCCGCGGCGCGAGGAGCCCCGACGATGAGCACGATGTTCCGCTACGCGCTGCCGGTCGAGCAGACCGGCTGGCAGGTCGGCACCGAGATGCAGGCGAGCTTCGCCTGGGAGTACGAGGACGGCCGCGCGAAGCTGCTGAACCTGTACGACACCGCCAAGCGGCACCAGTGGGACGCGTCCACGCGCATCGACTGGTCGCAGGACCTCGACCCCGCCAACCCGATGCGCCTGGACGACCGGGGCCTGGCGATCGTCGAGACACCGCTGTGGGCGAAGCTCGGCGCCGAGGACCGCGCCCGGGTGCGCAGCCACGTCCAGGCGCACACGCTGTCGCAGTTCCTGCACGGCGAGCAGGGGGCGCTGCTGGTGGCCTCGCGCCTGGTGCAGTGCGCGCCGCAGATGGACGCGAAGTTCTACGCCGCGACCCAGACCATGGACGAGGCCCGTCACGTCGAAGCCTATTCGCGGCTGCTGCACGAGAAGTTCGACGTGGTCTACCCGATCACGCCGGGCCTGCGTTCGCTGCTCGATCAGATCCTCTCCGACTCGCGCTGGGACTTCTGCTACCTCGGCATGCAGGTACTCATCGAGGGCCTGGCGCTCGCCGCCTTCCAGCGCTATCGCGACAGCGCGCAGAACCCGCTGGTGCAGCAGGTCAACGCCTACGTGATGCAGGACGAGGCGCGCCACGTCGCGTTCGGCCGCATCGCGCTGCGCGACCTGTACCCGCAGCTCACCGACCTCGAGCGCGCCGAGCGCGAGGAGTTCGTCATCGACGCGTGCCGCGCGATGCGCGATCGGTTCGACCAGCGCGAGGTCTGGGAGAACCTCGGCTTCGGCGACTCGCTCGCCGAGACCGCCATCGGGTCCGAGACGATGAAGGCCTTCCGGCGCCGGCTGTTCTCGCGCGTGGTGCCGGTGGTGCGGGACATCGGACTCTGGAGCCCGAAGGTGCAGCAGGCCTTCATCGACATGCAGGCGATCGAGTACGCCGACATCGACGTCGACGCGATGCTGGAGGCCGACCAGCGCGTCGCCGAGGAGTTCGACGCGAAGCGCCACGTCGCCGACGCCATCGCGGCCGCCCCGGCGCCGGCGGCCGGCGCGGCCGGGCATTTCTGATCCCCTTGATCCCCTTGATTCCCTTGACCCCCCTGATCCCGGTGAACCCGCGGCCCGACCGCGACGAGGCAGAAGCACCATGAGCGACGTGTACGTGATCGGCGTGTCCTGCACCGCCTTCGGCAAGCGCCCCGAAGCCACCTTCAAGGACCTCGCCCGCGAGGCCTACGAGGCGGTGCTGCGCGACGCGGGCCTCGACGACGGCGGCGCGATCGAGTCGTCCTGGTTCGGCAACTGCGGCATGGACAAGTTCGGCCAGCCGAACATCCGCGGCCAGGTGTGCTTCACGCCGCTCGTCCGCGAGGGGCGCTTTCCCGAGCGTGTGCCGATGGTCAACGTCGAGGGCGGCTGCGCCACCGCGTCGATGGCCTTCAACGGTGCCTGGAAGGACGTGCTGTCCGGTCAGTCGCGGCTCGCGCTGGCCATCGGCGTCGAGAAGACCTACGTCGAGGGGGACCCCGCGCGCACGCAGGCGATCTTCGCCGGCGGCATCGACCAGTTCGACCCCCAGGAGTGGCACGACTACTACCGGCGCGCCGGCGAGGCGGCCGGCAAGCCGTTCGAACCGGGTGCCGGCGGCGGCACGGTGTTCATGGACACCTATGCGATGCAGGCCGCCTGGCACATGAGGCGCTGGGGCACGAGCGCGGCGCAGATCGCGGCCGGCGCCTCCAAGAACCATGCGATGGGCGCGCGCAATCCGCTCGCCCAGTACCGATTCGAGGTCACGCCCGAGCAGGTGCTCGCCGACCGGCTGGTGAGTGCGCCGCTCACGCGCTCGATGTGCGCCCCCATCGGCGATGGGGCCGCGGCCGCGCTGCTGTGCTCGGCGTCGATGCTGGCGACGCTGCCGGCGCGGGTGCGCGAGCGTGCGGTGAAGGTGCGGGCGAGCGTGCTCACCGGCGGCAAGTACCGTTCGCTGGACGAACCCGGGCTGTCGCGGCTCGCCGCGCAGCGCGCGTACGCGGCGGCCGGCATCGGCCCGGCCGACATCGACCTGGCCGAGGTGCACGACGCGACCTCGTTCTGCGAGATCTATCAGTCCGAGATGCTCGGCTTCTGCGCGGACGGCGCCGGCGGCGCGTACGTCGCGTCGGGCGCGAGCGCACTCGACGGCGAGCGGCCGATCAACCTGTCGGGCGGGCTGGTCTCGAAGGGCCACCCGGTCGGTGCCACCGGCCTGTCGATGGTCTACGAGCTCGCGCTGCAGCTGCGCCGCGAGGCCGGCCCCCGGCAGGCGCGGCGTGCCGACATCGCGCTGGCGGAGAACGGCGGCGGCGTGATCGGCTTCGACGAGGCGGCCTGCTCGGTCATCGTCCTGCAGGCGCCGTCGCGCGGGACGAGCGTCGGCGGCGTGTAGCATCGGGGCTCGGCGCACTTCGGGCGCCGCCCCTGGAGCGACGATGCGGATGCCCTCACTGCCGAAGACCCCCACCCCGCGCGGCATCGCGTCGCGCCGTGCCGCCCGCCGGACCTCGTACCGCCTGGCGGCGCTCGCGCTGGCCGCGGCCGCCGCGGGCTGCGCCTCCTTCTCGGCCCCCGATCCCGGAGCCGCCTCGGCCGCCGCCGCAGTGCCCGCGGTCGTGGCCGACATGCGCACCTACCAGATCGAAGTGCGCTCCGGCGAGACCTTCGAGGTGAGGCTTCCGTCGAATGCGGGCACCGGCTATCGGTGGGAGCTGGTCGACCCGGTGCCGGCCTCGGTGCGGGCGTCCGGCATCTCGCGGGTGGAGCCGCCGCTCGGGGACCTGGTCGGCGCGCCCGGCCAGGAGGTCTGGGGCTTCCAGGGCGTCGAGCGCGGCCGCGGGCTGCTGTCGTTCGTCTACCGCCGACCGTTCGACGCGGCGACGGTGCCGCCCGCTCAGCGGGCGATCTATCGCATCCAGGTGCGCTGAACCCGGCCCGTCACAACGTGCGCCCCGCCTGCGTCCAGTAGGGCGCGCGCAGATCCTTCTTCAGCACCTTGCCGAGCGCGTTGCGCGGAAACGCCTCGCGCAGCTCGAGCCCGCCCAGCCGCTGGTGCTTGCCCAGCCTCGCATTGGCCCAGGCGAGCAGCTCGTCGGCCCCCGCCTGCGCCCCC